>ERZ777011.2627-NODE-2627-length-13587-cov-2.923736_pt1 | contig 13587 bp, 14 predicted proteins | sample MGYA00374964_ERZ777011 | MGnify/ENA primary metagenome ERZ777011 (study PRJEB29310, sample SAMD00008975) | mouse gut metagenome | study: EMG produced TPA metagenomics assembly of the Metagenome analysis of fecal microbiota from mouse which was promoted...
AGATACCGTTATCAGTACGATGAGGACGGTAATTTTGTCAGACGCGAGAATTATCTTCTTGTAGGCAATTACGCGCAGATGGTCAGCGCGTTCGGCACATATCCGTACAAGGTCTGGATAAGGCTTGCCGATAATGCGGATTCCGCGCGGTTTAGGGAGATTCTTGAGGAGAAGGGCATCGGCATAAACAAGTGGAGGGCGATCGACAGTGAGATAAGCGAGAGCCGCAGCGACGCGCTTATACAGATCACTAACGGAATGTTCACGATGAGCTTTATAATATCTATACTTATATGTGTCACCGGATTCCTTATATATTGGATAATGTCCATTAAGAGCAGGGAGATGCAGTTCGGAATATACCGCGCGATGGGAATGCGTATGTCGGGAATAAGAAAAATGCTTGTGAACGAGCAGCTTTTCGGCTCTCTGCTTCCGATGCTGGCGGGCGGAGGCGCGGGAATGTTAAGCACGTTCCTTTTCGCGAAGCTTATAGCGGTGGTTTATCTGCCGGAAAGCCACAACATAGCTGTGCGGATATTCACGGATATGTCGGACATAGTGAAGATATTTGCCGTTGTTTTAGCGGCGGTGCTTATATGCTTTATCGTTATAAGACGGCTGCTTAAAAATATGAAAATTGCTCAGGCGCTTAAGCTTGGAGAAGATTAGGAGGCATTATGGGTGCTGCAGTACATACCGAGCATGTTGCAAGAAGTTTCAAAATTCCGGGGCGCGGGGATTTTTACGCGCTCAAGGATATAAATATAGACATTCCTGTTGGAAAGCTCGCTGTTTTGAAGGGGCGTTCCGGATCCGGCAAAACGACGCTGCTCAATATTCTGAGCACTCTTGACGCTCCGTCAGGCGGAGAGGTGTGGTTTGACGACGCGAAGCTGTCGCAGCTTAGCGAGAGACAGAAGGAGAAGCTGCGCAGGCAGAAAATGGGATTTGTGTTTCAGTCGGTTGCGCTTATCCCGGTTATGAGCGCGTATGAAAATATGGAGTTCGCGCTCCGGCTTTCCGGATACGACGGCGACCGCGACAGCAGGATACGCGAGCTTATGGCGAGAGTCGGGCTTTCAAAGCGTATGCATCACATGGCGAATCAGCTTTCGGGAGGCGAGCAGCAGCGCGTGGCGATAGCCCGCGCCGTGGGGCATCATCCGTCCGTTATTTTTGCCGACGAGCCTACGGGCGCCCTCGACACCGAGGCGGGTATTGCCGTTGTGCGCCTTTTTAAGGAACTTGTGGCGGAGGAAAATACCACTGTTCTTATGACGACGCACGACCCTAATCTGATGGAGCTTGGCGATATAGTGTATGAGATCGCGGATGGGAGTATTTTATGAAAAAGCATACGGATTATATAAGGCAGGAGGACATTCCTGAGGACGTTATAATATACTGCGACAGTCTGGTAAAAATATTTATGTCGGATGGATTGAAGGTCATGGCGCTTCAGGGACTTGACCTTGAGATAAAGCGCGGCGAGATGATGGCGCTTATAGGCAAGTCGGGAAGCGGAAAGTCCACTCTGCTCAATATGATTGGAGGACTTGAAACGCCGTCGGCGGGGCGGCTTTGTATCGAGGGACGCGATCTTTCGCAGCTCTCGGAAAAGGATATGGTATTCTACCGCAAAAAAACGGTCGGATTCGTATGGCAGAAAAGCTCGCGCAACCTTTTCCCCTATCTGAGTGTGCTTCAGAATGTCGAGGCTCCCATGTATTTTGAAAAGGGACATGAAAAAGAACGCCGCCGCAAGGCGATGGAGCTGCTTGCAGAGGTGGGTATGGAGGAGCATGCCGGCAAATTTCCCTCGCAGATTTCGGGAGGTGAGCAGCAGCGTGTCGCGATAGCCGTGGCGCTTGCCAACGATCCTTCAATATTGCTTGCGGATGAGCCTACGGGAGCTGTTGACAGTAAAACGGCCGATATGATTTTTGATTTGTTCAGAAGGCTTAACGAGAAGCACGGACTTACTATTCTTATTGTGACGCATGATATGAGCCTTGCGGATAAAATTCCGCGTACTGTAATGATAGCCGACGGCAAGATCAGCACTGAGAAGGTGCGCCGTGAGCTGTATGCCGCCGCAGGCGGATTCGGTTTCGGTGACGCGGAAACGGAAGAAGCGCACGAGGAATATTCCGTACTTGATAAGGCGCACAGACTTCAGCTGCGCGACGATGTTCTGGCACAGGCGGGCATAACCTCAAACCGCGTTAAGGTCGAGGTGGTGGACGGCAAGGTCGTGATAAGCAAGGAGGTCTGAGAGAATTCCTAAGCCACCGTTATTTCAAAATATTCCGACAGAAGATACCAGTTGGCGCGGAAGAGATTCATTATCGTCCAATATCCCGCGCCTCTCAGTCCGTATTCGCGTATAAGCTCAAACTTGGCGCGCATACTTCTTACGTCCTCAAACCATACCTCATGGTCTTCCCCGTCTTTTGAATAGAAAAAATAAGGAGCCATGGCGGTCCCGTCGTACAGGATCTCGGCTCCGTTTTCAACGGCGAGCTGTACGGCTTCGACGCTGCCGAGCGTGACCGCTCCGCGTCCTCCCTTTATGAAGGGAAGCGTCCAGTCATATCCGTAATTGGGGATCCCCAGATGAATTTTATACGGGGAAATCTCGGATACGGCATAATCCAGAACCTCGCGCACCTTATTTATAGGCGCGACAGCCATAGGCGGTCCGTATTTATAGCCCCATTCGTAGGTCATAAGCAGCACATAGTCGGCAATTTCGCCGAGCGCGGCGTAATCCTTGCCCTCGTATAGAAGCCCCGGCTGATTGGCGGAGGTTTTCGGGGCGAGAGCGACGGATACCGGATAGCCTGACGAGTGTACCGCCTCCGTTATATATCTTACAAAATCCGTAAAAGCGTCTCTGTCTTCAGCCTTTATATATTCAAAATCTATGTCCACTCCGTAGAATCCTTTTTCCTGTATGGTAAAAACAATATTGTCCTTGAGACGTTCGCGCGCGGCAGGGTCGTTTACTACAGACGATATAAGATTGTTGTTGAACTTTCCGTCCGCGCCGAAGGGCGTAAGCGTCAAAACAGGCTCGGCGGTAAACTGCGCCGCCGCCTCTATCATAAAGGTATCGTCAAGACGCGGCGGGACAAGCTCGCCCTCCGTTGTGAAGCCGTATGAAAAGACATACAGATAGCTTAGATACGGAAGCGTTTCGTCCAGCACATAGCGGCTTATGAAAGGATATGCGTAGCCGCCTATATACGCGGACCTTTTTTCGGGAACAATAGCTTCGGAGGTCGGCAGCAGAAGCGCCTGCCCTACGGCGAGACGGTACGGATAAGGAATCTGATTTATATATGCGGTCGAATCGGCGGTCACGCCGTAAGCGTTGGAAACCGAGTCAATGCTGTCGCCCGGCTGTACGGTGTAAATTGTCATGGCTCTGCTCCTGCGGATATGTTTTGCGGGCGCTGCCCGTGATAAGTAATTTTATGCCGCCGCGGTCAAAGATATGTCTGCCGCGCTTCACAAGAGCAGCAAAAGATGTTATAGTATAATCAATTATATAGGACAGGACGTGTAAAATGGATTCGGAAAAGGAAGCAAAAAAACCGGATACGGAGAGGATTCTTAATATAGCCATTGAAGCGGGACATATTCTGCTTGAAAACGGCGCGGAGATATTCAGAGTCGAGGAGACTATGGAGAGAATAGCCGGATATTACGGCGTAGATGAAAAGGAATTTTATGTGCTGAGCAACGGGATTTTCGCCACAGGCAAGTCATTTGCGGGGGTGCGGCAGATTTCTGTCAGCAGCGGAGCGAGGCTGGATAAAATAGTCGCTGTGAACCAGCTTTCGCGCGAGATCGCCGAGGGTTTTTATACGCCTTCGGAAGCGGAGGAAAAGCTTCGGCAGATCCGCGACATGAGAGATAAAAGGCATATTATGCAGATCCTTGCGTCGGGAGTGGGAAGCGCGGGCTTTTCCATCCTTTTTGGCGGAAGTTTCAAAGACGCGGGGGTTGCGCTTGCGGCCGGAATTATCCTGTACGTTTACGTTCTCTATATAAGCGGTCCGCATCTGTCAAAAATACCGGGAAACATTTTCGGAAGCTCGGTAGTAACCTTGATATGTATAATATGCTATCGTATTGGACTTGGCGACAGCTTAAGCCATATGATAATCGGAGCTATCATACCGCTTATTCCCGGAGTGGAATTTACAAACGGAGTCAGGGATATAGCCTACGGAGATTATCTGTCGGGCTTTATAAGACTTCTTGACGCGATTCTTGTTTTTGTGAGCATAGCTATAGGCGTTGGAGTAGTCTTTCTTATATACAGACACGCCTTCGGAGGTACGATCATATGATTATCAAAATCGCGGCTGCCGCTGTAGGCACTGTGGCTTTTGCTTTGCTTTTCAGAACGCCGTCAAAATATTATCTGCACTGCGGGATTATCGGGGGAATGGGATTCGCGCTTTACTATGTCCTGAACGAATATACGTTTTTCAGCCCGACGGAATCCACATTTTTTGCCATGCTGCTTGTAAGCCTGGTTTCGCGCTTCTGCGCGGTGTGGGAGAAATGTCCGGTGACGGTCTTTCTTATATCGGGGCTTCTGCCTCTTGTTCCGGGCGCGGGCATATACTGGACGGCTTACTATCTGGTCACAGGGCAGACTGCTCTTGCCAAGGACAGCGGTTTTGAGGCGATCAAAATAACCGTCGCCATAGTCTTAGGAATCGTGATGGTATTTGAACTGCCGCAGAAGCTTTTCCGCGGGCGAAGAAAGCGTAAAGAGGCGTAAAAAATATCGGGAGGCAAAACGTTGGGTATAACGGTCAATATATATTACAGCGGCGAAAACGGAAACGCCAGAAAATTTGCCGAGGAAATGGAAAGCAGCAAAACGGCGGAACTGATACGGAGCGAGGAGGGAAATCTCAGGTATGAGTATTTTTTGCCATTAAACGACAGCGAGACCGTTCTGCTTATCGACAGCTGGAGAAGTCAAAGCGCCATAGACGCGCACCATGCGTCGGAGATGATGAAGACTGTCGCAAGGCTCAGGGACAAATATGATCTGCACATGAGAGTGGAGAGGTTCGTTTCGGACGAAAGCGGATTTGGAGAGAACGATAAAAAATATATCAGGGAATAGACCTGACGGGGGCTTTTATGTTATTGAAAATCACGGAGAATACGGATATAGATCCGAGAAATATAATGGATATTTACGCGGAAAGCAATATGGAAAACACGGACTATTTTTATCCCGAAACAGAGGATACAGAGCTTGCCTTGCAGAAGGTCGAATCCGATTTTCTTGAGTATATCGGGACGGAGTTTCTTTCATGTCCGGCAAATGCTTATTGGGTTCTGGAAGAGAACGGCGTTTGGGTCAGCGCGTTAAGGCTGTATAAGGTCAAAGAGGGGTTCTATTATATAGAGGCTCTTGAAACGCGCCCCGACAGAAGGAGGCAGGGCTGCGCTTTCAGGCTTCTGAACGGACTGCTTGAGGAATTGAAAAAACAAGGCGCTTTCCGCATTTGTGACTGCGTGGGCAAGAAGAATACCGCGTCCCTTAAAACCCATGAAAAATGCGGATTTTCGGTAGTATCCGATTGCGGTTACAACTATCTTTCGGACGAAACCGACGATAGGGATTTTGGTATGGAGTATTCTTACGAGTCAAATACCCCGCTGCTTGCAGCGGGGCACCAAACTTGAATCACCCCAAGGGGCGGCAGTCATATTTTTGTCTGTCAAAAATACTTGAAACAGATTTTAATGGTGGAACAGTCTTATTCCTGTAAAGCACATCGCAATATTGTATTTGTTGCAGGTCTCGATAACATTGTCGTCGCGGACCGAACCGCCGGGTTGGGCGATGTATTTTACGCCGCTTTTGTGGGCGCGCTCGATATTGTCCCCGAACGGGAAAAAAGCGTCGGAACCGAGGCATACGTCCTGCATATTGTCAAGCCACGCTCTTTTTTCCTCGCGGGTGAAAACTTCGGGCTTTTCCGTGAAGAATTTTTCCCATATTCCGTCCGCGAGCACGTCCATGTATTCGTCTCCGATATATACGTCGATGGTGTTGTCGCGGTCGGCTCTGCCGATTCCGTCTTTGAAGGGAAGGGAGAGGACCTTCGGCGACTGGCGAAGGAACCAGTTGTCAGCCTTCTGTCCGGCAAGGCGTGTGCAGTGGATCCTTGACTGCTGTCCGGCGCCGATGCCGATCGCCTGTCCGCCTTTGGCGTAGCACACGGAGTTGGACTGCGTGTATTTGAGCGTTATCATGGCGATAGCGAGGTCTGTTTTTGCCTGATCGGGAATCTCCTTATTGTCGGTTACGACATTGGCGAAAAGCCCGTCGTCTATCACAAGCTCGTTGCGTCCCTGCTCGAAGGTCACGCCGAAAACATCCTTCTGCTCAATGGGGGCGGGAGAATAATTTTCGTCGATTCTGATTATGCAGTAATTTCCCTTTTTCTTGGCTGAGAGAATTTCAAGCGCCTCGTCGGTATAGCCGGGAGCTATGATTCCGTCCGAAACTTCGCGCTTTATAAGTTTTGCGGTATCGGCGTCGCATACGTCGGAGAGCGAGATGAAATCGCCGAAAGAGGAAATTCTGTCGGCTCCGCGCGCTCTCGCGTACGCGCACGCGAGAGGGGAAAGCTCGCCCATGTCGTCCACCCAGTAAATTTTGCGCTCAACGTCGGTAAGAGGAAGCCCGACAGCCGCGCCCGCCGGAGAAACGTGCTTAAAAGAGGTCGCGGCGGGAAGTCCGGTGGCTTTTTTCAGCTCTCTCACAAGCTGCCAGCCGTTGAACGCGTCTAGAAGATTTATATACCCCGGTCTGCCGCAAAGTATCTCTATGGGAAGCTCGCCATCCTTCATAAATACGCGCGAGGGCTTCTGGTTGGGGTTGCATCCGTATTTCAGTTCAAATTCTTTCATTCTTATACCTCCTGATTTTTTCAACTAAATTTTTATCCTATGCTGTCTGAGTACCATGTATTTCCGTCATTTTCAAAGCCGTAATAAACCTCGTCGATAAGCCATTTACCGTCGATGTTCCTGATGACAAATTTATGTTTGCTGTCGATTCCGTGGCGGTAGTGCGTTTCTATTACGGCTTTTTTTGACGATTTCATTATAAAATTTATTTTGCATTCGCCGTCAATATAGTCATATTTCTGCGGACTGCCGAAAGAACCGCCGTACCGTTTTCCTATCAGCTTTTCGGTGCAGACGGGCGCGATTATCTGGTACAGGCGCTCCTTATATTCGCCCCATAGCTCCTTTTGTCCGGGAGCGATCTGGTTTTTAGGGATACCAAGAGCGGGCTTGCCGGTTTCGATTGCCTCGTTGCGGTCGAAAATATCCTTTTCAACAGCGTTTATCCGTCGTAAAATATCAAACAGCAGCCCGCATATCCCCTCCTGCATATCCTTGAATTTGTCGTTAGCTTCGTTGATTATTTCCATTTTTTGTCCCTTATCGGTTCTTATTCACTATACGGCTCTCGTATTTTCCCGACGCAATGTCGATGTAGCGCGTGAAAAGAGATACCTTATTGTTATCGTCAAGGTTTGTCCAGACGGTTTCGGTAAATTCGTCTAGGCTGTCGGGGATATCAACTAAAGCGGGCTCGCCTTCAAAGCTTGGAAGAGGCTCGCCGTCGCCCATATAGGTGTGGATAAAACGCCCCTCTCCCGAAAGCGGATTGGAGTACGCGAAGGTGTAGCGGTTGCAGGATTCGGGATTTCCGTTGTCGCTTTTAAGAACCGACATGGCGTAGTTGAAATCTCCTCCCTCAAAATGAAGGATGCCGGAAATTCTGGGCGTATAGTTGGGAGCGTCCGGCTCAAATTCCCTGTTTCTCAAAGACTGCTCAAAGGTATACTGCTTGTCCATAAGGTCGTAGATGGTGTCGGTCTGATCGCCGTTGGTGACGATGGTCTTGTTGCCGAGAACGCGGACGGGAGCGTAGATTATAAGGCTCGGATCCTCAAGCTTTGCGGGGTCAAACGCCTGCGTGCGGATCCCTTCTCCGTCCTCCACGAATACGCGGTTGCGGCTGTTTGCGCTTCTTCCCATAATAAAATAAGCTATTGCGGCTTTTGTGCCGTCCGGCGTCCTGCCGATTATGATTCCCCTTCCGGGATAGCTTGTCAGACCAAGCTCCTGCGCGAGTGATTTTTTCTGCATGATAGCCTCCTGTTTGTTTTTGAAGTCAATACCCTCGCGGCATTCGCCGAATGCTCGTGCTGGCTCATTGCTCGCGGGAATAAAAAACCGCCAAGGTACCCTAAGCGGCGCCCAGACGGTCGGCATTTACCTGCTGCGCTCCCCGTGGGTGATCCCACTTTCCGTCAGTTACGCAGCCGTTAATATTATTTTACAGTATAAAAATAAAAATGCAAGAAGGTTTTGAATTTTTTGATCTCTTTTTTATATCGGGCAAAAATCCTTGTACGCGTTACCTTATTATGCTACAATCAATTTGTTATTTATCGGGAAAAGAGGACATTCTTCTGATATGTATAAAAATTTTATTTTTGATTTATACGGAACGCTTATAGACATACATACCGACGAGTATTGTGAGCAGACATGGAACGGATTTGCCGCGTGGCTTACACCGCGCGGGATGAAGTACACGGGAGAGGAGGCGCGAGAGCTTTACGAAGCCGAAGCATCGGCGCTTTCTGCAAGGCCAAGTCCTTATGAATATCCGGAGACAGACATATTGCCGGTGTTCGCCTCGATATGCCGCAGTCGCAGACCTGAGATTTCCGATGAGGAAATATGGAGCGCGGGAGAGGCGTTTCGCAGGATCTCTACCTTGAAATTAAGGCTTTTTGAAAATTCGCGCAAGGTCCTTGACGGCCTTCGAGCGGCGGGCAAAAAAGTATATCTTTTGTCAAACGCGCAGCGGGTGTTCACTTGGCAGGAGCTTTTGCAGACGGGCATTACGGACTGCTTCGACGATATTTTTATTTCGTCGGACGAAGGCTGCAAAAAACCCGACCCGGCTTTTTTTAATCGGCTGATAGAGAAACACGGACTTGACGTGAAAGAAAGCATTATGATCGGCAATGACTGCGGAGCGGATATTGCGGGGGCGAAAGCCGTGGGAATGGACGCGCTTTATGTGAGAACGGATTCGTCGCCCGTAGACGGGACGCTTTCGTACTGCAAATATGTTTTTGAGGACGGGGAAATAGGGCACGTCCTTGAATTGATAGCGGACAGGTAATGAAAGTACCGCAAGGCGCAAAAAGCCTCGTGGAAAAGGAGTTTATATGTACGACACGGTTATTTTTGATTTGGACGGAACTTTGTTAGACACGCTGGAGGATCTGTGCGACAGCACCAATTACGCGCTGGCAAAGCATGGTCATCCGGCGCGCACGCTTGAGGAGGTGCGCCGCTTTGTGGGAAACGGCGTGCGGAGGCTTATTGAGAGAGCGCTGCCGGACGGCGTTACGGGTGAAGAGTTTGACGCTGTTTTTGAGGATTTCAAAGCGCATTATCAGATACATTGCAACGACAAGACAGGTCCGTACGACGGTATCCTGCCGCTGCTTCGCGAGCTTAAAAGCCGCGGCTGTAAAATCGGAATTGCCTCTAACAAAATAAAATCGGCAGTGCAGAAGCTTGACGGAATATATTTTGAGGGGCTTGTCGATAAGGCGGCGGGAGTCGAAGGCAGTATACTGCCTAAGCCTGATTCCGGAATGATAAAGGCTCTGCTTAGGGAGCTTGGAAGCGACGCCGCGCATACGCTGTATGCGGGCGATTCAGAGGTGGACGTGCGTACCGCGGCAAACGCCGGCCTTGATATGGTGGCGGTGCTGTGGGGCTTCAGAGGAAAAGAAGAGCTTCAGGCGGCGGGAGCCTCAAGATTTATAGAGAATCCGGCGCAGCTGACGGAATATTTGTAAAAGCCGGGACACATTTATCATAGAGGGATATTACGGAATGAAGGACTTTTTGCCGATAAGCAGGGCAGACATGGAAAAAAGAGGATGGGAGTCGGTCGATTTCGCATATATAACCGGAGACGCGTATGTCGATCACTCTTCGTTCGGACCCGCGATAATCAGCAGGGTGCTTGAGTCGCGCGGTTATAAGGTGGGAATCATATCGCAGCCCGATTGGAGGGATGCGGACAGCATAGACGTGTTCGGCAGACCGAGACTCGGTTTCCTTATTTCAGGCGGAAATATGGATTCGATGGTGAACCATTATACAGTGTCCAAAAAACGCCGCAGCTCGGACGCGTATACTGCGGGCGGAGCGGTGGGAAAGCGTCCCGACCATGCAGTCACGGTGTACGGCAATCTTGTCAGAAGAAAATATAAGGACGTTCCTGTCATAATCGGCGGGATAGAAGCGAGCCTTCGGAGACTTGCGCATTACGATTACTGGTCGGACACCCTTAAAAGGTCGATACTTCTTGATTCGCAGGCGGACCTTATTTCGTACGGAATGGGGGAGCGCTCAATAGTGGAGATCGCGGAGGCGCTTGATTCTGGGCTTGACGTAAAGGACATTACTTTTATCGACGGAACGGTATATAAAACGGGCAGGCTTGAGGATGTGTACGACTATAAGCTTCTTCCGTCATACGGGGAGCTTAAGGAGGACAGGCTTAATTATGCCCGCAGCTTTTATACGCAGTACTGCAATACAGACCCGTATTCGGGCAGCCGCCTTGTCGAGCCGTATCCTGACGGGATCTATATTGTGCAGAATCCTGCGTCAAAGCCTTTGTCGCAGCTTGAGATGGACGACGTATACGGGCTGCCTTACATGAATGCCGCTCATCCGGTATATGAAAAGCAAGGAGGCGTTCCCGCTTTTGCCGAGATCAAATTCAGTCTCACAAGCGGAAGGGGATGCTTCGGGGGCTGCTCCTTCTGCGCGCTTACTTTTCATCAGGGGAGAATAATACAGTCACGCAGTCATGAATCGCTTCTCAAAGAGGCGGAGGAAATGACGGAGCAGCTGGATTTCAAGGGATATATCCACGACGTCGGGGGTCCTACCGCGAATTTCAGGCAGCCTGCCTGCAAAAAACAGACGGAGCGCGTAGCCTGTGTTGACAGGCAGTGCCTTTTCCCGAAGCCCTGCCCGAATCTGAATGCGGATCACAGCGATTATGTGAGCCTTCTGCGAAAGCTCAGAAAGCTACCCAAAGTAAAGAAGGTTTTTGTGCGGTCGGGAATCCGCTTCGATTACGCGCTTGCCGATAAGAATGATATTTTTATAAAAGAGTTGTGCGAGCATCACATAAGCGGGCAGCTCCGGGTGGCGCCGGAGCATATTTCGGATAACGTGCTGAGGCTCATGGGGAAGCCTTCCAACGACGTGTACGAGGCTTTTGTAAAAAAATGCGCCGGAATAAACAAGGCGCTTGGAAGAGAGCAGTATCTTGTTCCGTATCTTATGTCGTCTCATCCCGGCTCGACGCTTGAGGACGCTGTCGCTTTGGCGGAATACATAAGGGATATAGGATATATGCCGGAACAGGTGCAGGATTTCTACCCCACGCCCTCCACTATATCGACTTGTATGTATTACACAGGCGTTGATCCGCGCAATATGAAGCCGGTGTATGTACCCAGAAATCCGCACGAAAAAGCGATGCAGCGCGCGCTTATCCAGTACCGCAGACCGGAAAACTACGAACTGGTAAAGGAGGCGCTTTTAAAGGCGGGGCGCGCCGATCTGATAGGCTTCGGACCGGAATGTCTTATACCTCCGCGTAAAATAGTACGGCGCGCTAAACGGCCGGACAACGGTAAGGGAAACCGCAAAAAAGGTTGAAAAAAGTCATGTATGGGAATAGAATAAAAGATAAGAGAAATTACGCGCCCGAAAACGGCGAATCAATAAAGAGAGGACGAGAATATGTATAACGGCAACGAAAAAATAACGATTACGGAGCATCCGCTTATTCAGCATAAGATCACCATGCTCAGGATGGAGAGCACCGGAACGAACGAGTTCCGCAAACTTACGGACGAGATAGCTGTCCTTATGGGATACGAGGCTTTGCGCAATCTTCCGCTCAGGGACGTTGACATCAAAACGCCTATTCAGGAAACGAAAAGCCCGATGATTGACGGCAAGAAGCCCGCGATAGTGCCGATTCTCAGAGCCGGACTTGGTATGGTAGGGGGGCTTCTGACGCTAATACCCGCAGCGAAGGTCGGACATATCGGCCTGTACCGCGACGAGACGACGCACGAGCCTCACGAGTATTACTGCAAGCTTCCCAATCCCATAGAGCTGCGCAAAATAATAGTGTGCGATCCCATGCTTGCCACGGGCGGATCCGCGGTCGCCGCGATCGATTTCATCAAGCAAAGGGGCGGAAAAGACATTACGTTCATGTGCATAATAGCCGCGCCGGAAGGCTTGAAGCGTCTTAGCGCGGCTCACCCTGACGTAGAGATATACTGCGGTCATCTGGATGACAGGCTTAACGAGAACGCGTATATCTGTCCGGGACTCGGCGACGCGGGCGACAGGATCTTCGGAACAAAATAAATTAAAAAACAATTACCGCAGCCATTTTCAGGACTGCGGTAATTGTTATCTATGTCAGTAGGAAAGGCTTCTGAAAAACTTTACGCGTCAGGAAGTCTGTCACAGAACATTATCAGATCAGAGGTGACTTTTTCGTTTTCCGTAAGAGGCTTGAAGGTGCCGTTTTTGTAAAGTATATCCGTTACCATGACAGCTACGGAATTGCTTATGAAGCTACCGGCGTGGTCGCTGACGACAAGGTCCCTCATCTGTGGAGGATAGTTTCTGGCGAGCATTTCGGCGGACTCAAGCGCGTACCCGGCGAAAGTCTTTTTTACGGCGTCGTCGAGGGACGGTATCCTGCCCAAAAAGTCGTCCGATTTTCCGTTTATCACCATGATGTTTACTTTGTTTTCGGGAGATATGAATTTCCGATCTCTGAGTCTTTTGAATTTGTCCGCATTGGCGGGGGTGTCCGAGATCGCGCCCGTGATAAATTCGTACAGATACTCGTAATCGGAAAGGCGATTGTTCTCCCAAAAGCCTTCTCTTGAACAGAATTTCGTGTCAACGGACCATGAATATACCGGATATTTCTGCGAGTAGCGGTTCATGTTTCCGCAGGCGGTGAGATCCTGATGCTCCAGTACGGGAACATAGTCCTTATCAGTCTGCTCAGAGGGAAGACTGACATAAGCGATAAATTCTCCGCCGGCTGCGGTTTTGATATAATATTTTGACAGATCCTTGTTTGTGTGAAGCTGACATTTGTTTATCACTCCGTACATGATCGCGGCGGCTTCAAGCAGCTCTCTGTTGCCGCCCGGTATATATACGCCGGGATAATCGGCGATCGCTTCCCGTATAGACTGAGCGTAATCCTTTGCGAGAAGCTCTGCGGCCTCGCGCTGTTTTTTCAGGGTGTTCTCCCTTTTCTCAAGCGAATAGGTTTCGGGATTGAAATGAACGTATGTGATATAGCGGTTTTTGGACTGCCTTACCAGAAATCCGTTGCTCTCCAGAAAGTCGATCTTTTCTTCG
>ERZ777011.2629-NODE-2629-length-13575-cov-4.095932_pt1 | contig 13575 bp, 14 predicted proteins | sample MGYA00374964_ERZ777011 | MGnify/ENA primary metagenome ERZ777011 (study PRJEB29310, sample SAMD00008975) | mouse gut metagenome | study: EMG produced TPA metagenomics assembly of the Metagenome analysis of fecal microbiota from mouse which was promoted...
CGCGGTCTTGGTACTCGGCGGGGGCCTGGGGCGGCAGGAGAATGTCTGTGCAGACCACGCCACCCTTGTGGGTATAGTCGCTGACCTCACCATAGTATTCGCTGTAAAGTTTCTCTCCAGCGCGGTAGGCGGCGGAGGTGACAATGGATTGTCCCGCACTTCGTTTAACTTGGGTAACATGGAAGTGAAATAACGCCAATCAGTCACCCTCCTGCTGGTCAATTATACGGCTGATTAGAGCGACAACTTCCGGCATGGAAAAGATTTGCTCCACCAAAATACGAAACTCACTCTGGCTCATGCCGCGCACTTCCGGGGCCACGCTCTCCACATCGGCACCTCGGACAATGAGCCTGTGATTTCGTTTCTTCCGCTCACCCTCGGTGTAGTAGCGGATACGGTTCTCCAACCGCTGGCATTGGTGCTGGTACTGCTCCGCTTTGGCGGTGGCTTCGGCACAATCTTTTTCCAATTCCTCGCGTGATTTCTTCATGGTGTTTTCCTCCTTCGATTTTGATTCTTGGCAGTAAAAAAGACCGTCTACCGGCTGTGTCTGGTAAACGGTCAAAGGGTACATTATTCGGTTTTGACCCGCTGGAAGGGTACAGACGCAAAGCGGGTGTACCCTTCCAGCGGGGGCGCAGGGATAGCCGCGAAGCGGCGCAAGGGGCGCAGCCCCTTGTACGGAGCGGAGCGACGCAAGCGGGCCGGACTTTCGGAAGTCCGGCCCATGGCCTCGCAGAGCGCACGATACATGGTCGCAGACCATGTATAGAAGTGCGCCCTTTGCCGCTAGCGCTTCAAAAGGGCTTAGGAACACCGGCTCCAAATTAGCGTAAGTCACGATAGCTAAAGCAGGAATTGTATGTTAAAAATTCAACGTCACCTCAATTTTATCAATGATCTCTGCGCCACTCAGAGCACTATCATAGTTATTTTCGATTATACCACAATAACTGCTGTCGGAAGCATCTAGTCCGGTAGCTGAACTGTCTTCGGAAAGTTCATATACACATTGAGAAACAGTTCCCCCTTTACCGAGCCACCTGTCTCCATTAGAGCCAACTATACCACCAGCTCTTGCACCATAGTTGGTTGTTGTAGCATGTGCATAAACCCTTCCATTAAAATAGTTTGTATTAATGGTCCCTGTGTTTGCTCCCGCAATACCTCCACAGGCACATCCAGCATATACAATCGAAGTAACAATAGCACTTGTACTTTTACACAGGTTTATCGTACCGCCATTGTTGTAGCCAACAATACCTCCTACAAGTGAAAGACCAGTACCATCAGTTACCGTTCTGCCCGTAATCAAGCAGGACGATATACATGAGATTATTCTCCCGGTGTTTCTTCCTGCAATACCACCAATTGTTGTCCCTGTCATCGCTTCGCCGCTGGTGGTAGAAACACTGCAATACTGTACTGTACCTGCATTATCTCCGACAACACCGCCAACAAAGTTTGTCAAATAGTGACCAGTGTTTCCACTGATTGAACCGGTTATTTTGCAGTATTGAATTAACCCGCTATTATGGCTGGCTATAAATCCTCCACATTGGCCTGCGGATACTTCAAAATTGGACAACTTCAGGTTTTCAATCTTACCCGAACTGGAGATATAACCAAACAAGCCCTGACTGCAAGACAAGCCGGAAATAGAGTACCCCTTGCCGTCGAAATGTCCCGAAAAGCCGTTCTGCTCCGTCCCGATAGAAGTCCAATCAGAAACTTGAGTGCAATCAATATCGGCAATCAGAACGTAACTTGCGGACAAATCATTCTGTACATTTTGCAGATGTTCGGTAGTTTCGATTTGATAGGGGTTTTGTTCTGTGCCAGCACCTCCGGCGAAAGGTCCCTCGCTGACAGAATTTTGAGTTAATACAATGGTGCCAAGGAATGTCTCGAGGCTGCTTACAACGATGTCTTTGGATTCTTCGGCATATCCAGCTTTGATGAATTTAACAGTATAATTTCCACCTTCCTCAAGAGTGATGGAGAATGTACCGTCCCTCCCGGTTTTGCCTGTGAAGAGCGGTCCATAGCCGTTTTCATTGTAGACATAGACGTCGACATCAGCCAGAGTTTCATTTGAGGCAGAATCTATCACTGTACCGGAAATTGTAAAGCCCCAAATAGGTTCGATGGGAGTAGGCTCCTTTTCCAGGGGAACGCTTACTGTATTATTCCTGCCAGAAACAACAAATGAAATCGTTTCGTCTTTGTAGCCATCGGCAGATATTTTAAAACGGTAGTTTCCATAGGGCAACTTGATTGATGCAGCACTAAAGTTATCCTCTGGATTTTCCGGAAAGCTGAAGGGTATCAAATCTAAACTCTGATTATTAATGCTACTAATATCAAAGCGATTCCCTTCATTGTATCCTGTAAGCCTGGAATATGACAAACATGTAAACTTCACATCTTGGCAAGAAGGACTGCCTCCATTCGCTTTGTCTGTAAAGCTAAACTGTACATCTGCTTGAGGGAGTATACACAATGCTTTGGCAACTGCTGCCTCAGCATTAACCATGTTTGCATAAGAATCTCTGACAGGAATGGTTGCGGTTTCACAGATAATTTCTTTGACACGTTCTGGGGTCAAATTGGGGTTTGCCTCCCAAATCAAGCCAGCTAGGCCAGCAACAAACGGAGAGGCCATAGATGTGCCTGATTTAGTCCCATATTTATTGTTTGGCATTGCCGAATAAATATCTGTGCCAGGAGCCATAACATCTACCCTGCCACCTCTATAGCTACTAGTTTCATGTCTGGCATAGGTAGAAGGATTTTCATATATTACATCACCAACTACAATTATCCGATTTTTCACTTTATCTTCTGAAATGTTGCAAAACAGATTGTTGTAATTTGTATCATCTAAAAGATTATTTCCATTGTTGCCAGATGATGTTACAATCAAAAAACTATAACTCAAATCAATATATTTTGATAAATAATTCGAGGCTTTTAGGGCAGCTATTTTTACGCTTGTATGAGGGATTGCATCTATTAACAGATTCGGCCGGCTACTTAGTGAAATATTAATCACTTTTACATTTTGTTCAATTAAGCACGCTGCGTATTCTGCCGTCTGAAAATCTGATGCATATTGCTTCAGACTAAGCAAATCGTCTTTCAATGTAGAATAGCCCACAAGCTCCGCATTAATCGCTATACCCGCTATACCACTGCTATTATCGTGACGAGCACCCATTATTCCCGCAACATGAGTTCCGTGTTCAGCTTCCTTTGGATATGTTGTAGCAATTTTATATGGGTTATACTGTGCACTTTGACTATAAGCATTCAAAAAATTTAGGTCATCATGTGTTGCATCCATTCCGCTGTCAATTAGACCAAGCCTAATTGACGGAGATGTATTTTGCTTTAGCACTAAGTCCCACGCTTCGGGTACCATACATACGGTATGTCCCCAAAGAACAGTTCCCCAAAAGTCGGAATAGGATGTGTCAGGATTTTCAATGTGCCACCTAGAAATTAAATCATCTGGATAATAGGCGTTATCCTGATAATAGTTTATTGAGTTAATATAAGCATCTTCAATATAATCATTAGCTTCAATCTTGACAGATAACTCAACAAGTTGCATTACAGTCATAGCCGAAGAAAACTCTACTTCATAATGAGCAATTTTGGGTATTTCACCCACAATTTTCCCACCAAAGGGGACTATCAAATTTTCAACCGACTTTTTATCGGTCCCCATCTTAGCAACTACTACGAGTTCATTATCAATGTAGTCGCCTTCATAGGTTTCCCCTTCAAACTCCAATGTCCCGGTTTTAACATGATTTGGGTCAATGGGTTTTGAATAGATTCCATCATCATCTGGAACATTCGGTGTTGAGGGTGTCGCCGGTTTGTTATTGCTTCCATTGGAACTGCCGTTACCACCCGAATTGCTTTCGTTGCTGGAACCGCTAGAGGCTGTCCAATGGGCATAAAGTGTCAAATTAGAAGTAATTCCCTGATTGAAATCAAACCGTGTGCCATCTGTTCTTTCCGTATACCAGCCACCAAAGGCATAGCCGCCACGGGCCGGATTTGTGGGCTTGCTCACGGACTCTCCGGCTCTCACACTTTTTACGCTGTGCTGTGCATTGTTGTCATAATTTAAGTCAAAGACAACGGTAAACATTTCTTCTTGTCCGGTCTGTCGAGGAACAATATTTTCACAATAACGCATCAAAATAGTTGCCACCTGTGCGCGGGTAGCGTTTCCCTTGGGTAGCAGAGTTTGATTGCCTACACCGGCAATCAGCCCGTTTCCCACGGCCCAATTCATGGAATCGGTCGCAAATGAACTAACCTGTACAGCATCAGAAAAGCCGTTGATACTGTCCGCCGCAGAGGTATCATAACCCTTGAACTGCGAATAGCGATATAGAATAGCAGACAACTGTTCACGAGTGATGGAGTTAGCGGGGCCAAAGGTGCCGTCGCCGTATCCAGTCACAATATTGTTTGCGCTTGCCCAAGCCACAGCAGAGGCGCACCAATAATTGACAGGGACATCCGAGAATACCGTACCAGCAGCGGCAGGAGCGCCCTCCATGCGGTGCAGTACTGTAACGATCATTCCACGTGTGGTAATATTGGCGGGAGAAAAAGTCGTCTGACTGGTTCCGTTCATCATGCCCTGGCCATGGACATATTGAACTGCGTCATAGAACCAGTCAGTTGTGTTCACATCCGTGAACGGAATCTCGCTGTCAACTGCAAAGACTGTACTGGGTATCAAACTCAATACAAGACTTAATGATAACAGCATGGTAAGAAAGCGTTTTGCAAGTTTCATCGTGTTCTCTCCTTCTCTTTGCAAAATTGGGGCAGATAACTTAGGGAAATCTGCTTTGTAGAAAAGTGTACGTTCTTGTAAATCTGCCTGACTTTTCTTACAAGAGCAGATTAACACAAAAAACTTTTACTTTCAATATGTTAACCGAATTTTTTTGGATTCAAAATCTTTTACAGGAACGTACACATTCCTGTAAATCTGCCCGTTTTACAACAACCTGGCCTTTTCGTAAATCTCTGCCCGGTAGCGGAAGGAAGATAGTGGCATCCCACACTCCTTCGCTGCCGCTGTGCCAGTGATCACCCCGGCCTTCCACCGCTGGTAGGCTCTGTGATAGTTCTCCGGCAGGGGCCTGGGCGGTCTGCCGAACCGAACGCCCCTGGCCTTTGCTGCCGCAATGCCCTCTCTCTGCCGCTGGCGGATGTTGGCGCGCTCGTTCTCCGCCACAAAGGACAGCACTTGCAGGACAATATCGCTGAGGAAAGTCCCCATCAAGTCTTTGCCCCTGCGGGTGTCCAGCAGAGGCATATCCAGCACCACGATGTCAATGCCCTTCTCTTTAGTCAGAATCCGCCACTGTTCCAGAATCTCGCTGTAGTTGCGGCCCAATCGGTCGATGCTCTTGATGTAGAGCAGGTCGTCCGGCTTTAATTTTTTGACCAGTTTCTTATATTGGGGCCGCTCGAAGTCCTTGCCGGACTGCTTATCCAGAAAGATGTTCTTCTGCGGGATAGACAGCTCCCGCATGGCAATAAGTTGCCGGTCCTCGTTCTGGTCACGGGTGCTGACCCGGATATAGCCGTATGTAGTTTTTGAAATGGCTATCAAACCTCCTTTGTGTGATGGCTTATAACACCATTTTTCCCTCTGTGCAGCGCCCGCACGGGTGGACGCAACAGGTTGGGCGGGGTATCCCTGGATACGGATATATCTTCGCCGACCTGTAAATCACAAACACACCTACACGGGTGCGTTGAGGGGTTAGCTGTTAGCATAGCAGTCCGTTATTACATTGCACAAAGCCCGGATTGATCCGTTGACTGCATCCAACATCTTCAGAATATCCGTGAGATTCTCTCTCGACATTTGAGCAAAGGTATCCTCTTGCTTCAGAAAATCGTTGGTATGCTTTATGGTAGTATCAGCAAAACAAGCCATGCCCATCATGGCGGCAATTTGCTCATTTGAAATCTGCTGCGGCACTTTAGATTTTTCTTCACACAGCGGCTCTTTTACCAGATATTCGTCCACCGTTTGGATTTCTCCAGATACCAGTAGGGTGGATACTTCCTTCTGCTGAGCTGGGTCCAGTTTGGATATTTTCTTTAGGGTTGTGCTGGATACGGGCTTCTCTGCGCCACGCAAAGTCTCCTTTGCCTCCGGTGTCAGTTCAGTTGCGATTTTGATGTGCCGCGCGATGGTGCTGGGGTGGGAGCCGGTTACGCTGGCGGTGTCCTCTATGAAGGATTTCCTCGTGGATTGCAATTTGCAATCCACGTTGTTCCCTTTCGCCTTGTTCATGCCAATTGCCTGCGCGGTCCCTGCCTTGGTTTCGGGATAGAGCATTTCATAAATGTCCTTGCGCCGCCTGTATAGATCACCGATTTCCAGCGGGGAGAGGTTTGTCCGCGCAAAGTTCTCGTCAAGCTCTGCCAGCTCTGCCGACAGTCCTTCCAAGCCAGTGATCGTACACTCGACCTCCGTCCAGCCCAGCAGCTTCGCAGCTTCCAGCCGGTGCAGTCCCGCGACCAGGGTGTAGTCCCCGGTCAGTGTGATCGGATTCAGCAGGCCGATTTCCGAAATGCTGAATGCAAGTTCCTCAACGTCATGCTCCAAAGCGGTGCGCCGCCCGGGATTCACTTTGATTTCATTAATTCTGACCTTCATGCTCAATGCTTCCTCCCTCGCTTCCACCAGATAATGTCGTAGCCGAGTACGTCTGCCAGCTCAATCGCTTCGCTGTACCGCAGGGTGCCGCGCTTGAGCTTGTCCGAAAGATTGGGGACGCTGGCGCTCCAGCCATGGACTACTGCCAATGTCCGTACTACCTCGCTCATGGTCGTGCCTTCCTGCACGATATGAGCCTTTATTTCGTTGCGTATGTTCATGTTTGTGCTCTCCTAACTTTTTAGTATAATTGCCGTTCTTACCTGAAACCCGTTCCTGCCCCTGGTTTTCAGCGGCGTTTAGTTCCCTTTGATATGCTCATATCATCGCATACTTCACGGGGGAACATATTCATTTCAGACGGTCATGCGGTTGTCAAGGTGCGTGGGTATTGCTGCATGACCTATCATACTAAAAAAATTCGCCCTTTCCCGTATATCCAAGAGGTAGGAAATCGGCCCCAAAACGGGCAAATTTCCACGCTTATGGAAATCTGTCCAAAAGCGTCATGATTCGATAGATTATCGCCCTTTTCTATGCTATAATTTGTCTGAAAAAGGCGAAGGAGGCATTATAATGGATGATACGATCCTCACGATAACGGAGCGGCTGAAGGATTTGCGAAAAAAACGCGGACTTACCCTGGAAGCATTGGCGGAAGCCACCAAAATCTCAAGATCCGCCCTTGGTACATATGAGACTGGCGAATTTAAGGACATCAGCCCATTCAGCATCGTAAGGCTGGCAGAGTTCTACGGAGTGACCACGGATTACCTCATGGGCTTGAGCAATCTGGAAAAAGAGGCTGACACGGAGATACAGGAATTGCGCCTGACCAACGAGGCTTTGAACGTGTTAAAAAGCGGGCATTTCAGCGGAAAATTATTGTCTGAGGTCATTTGCCACAACGATTTTCCTCGGTTGATAACGGATATGGAGATTTTTGTTGACCACATCGCCAGTATGCAGATCGAGAATTTGAACTACGGCATAGGAACGGCTCGAAGCATCGTGCAGAAGCAGTACCACCCGGATGACAACGAATTGTTTTACCGAACCGCTGAATTAGGGAAGATTCCTGCGGATGAGTATGTCAGCTCTGTTCTCCGGGATGATTTGACCGGCATCCTGTGTGATATACGCAAGGCCCGCCCAAAGAAAACAAAGGATGATGCGGACATATCGTCATTTGCTGTTATAGAGGAATTTCAAAAGAAAGTTCAGGCTGTCATTGAAGGGGAAGGGAGTCCCGAGGAACGGGCCGCAAAGGCGTGTCTGGCAGCATGGGGCATTGACTATGACAGCCTGACCCCAGAGGAATTTGTGGTGCTGATTGGAATATTGGAAAAGTCTAAGTTTAAGGAGAACAGCATCAGCCGGAGAGGTAAGAAACGACCCACGTTGCAGAAAAAGCGCAAAAAATAAAGAGGTCGCATGGCTCAGCCCATAAGCTAAATCATGTGTCCCCTTTTCGGCACCAGCAGTAAACAGTGATAAAAACGCAAAAATAGGCGGAGAGTGGATAAAATTCCACTCTCCGCCTATCTTTTGTACCCAATCCTGCTTGACAGATGCCGTAATCGTAATTTTTTGGATTACTGTTTTACGGACACCCATCTGAGCGCGGGCGCCGTTGTTATGGTAACGGTCCGGCCTCAGGACAGGAGCTTTTTCTGGGTGTCCCTCTGGATGCTCTCGATGTCCCGCAGCAGCTCGCCCATCTTTTTCTTGTCCAGCTGGGCGAACAGAAGCCCGTATTCAAAGCTTCCGTCCCTGCGGGGGATGATGCGCACCACCTGGCACTGATAGGAGGTGTGCCCGGCGTTTTTAATCAGCTCCACCCGCAGGCGGAGGGCCTCGCCCATGGCATAGGCGTGCTTGGAGGTAATGCAGGCTCCGCCGGTGCTGATGTTGATCAGCTGGCAGGTCTCCGGGGAGTTGAGCCTGGTGTCCTCCATGGCGTAGATGTCGGCGGGGGGGCTCAGGGGATACCGGATGCTCTTTCTCAGGTTTTCATAGGACTGGATCAGCCAGTCCCCCAGCACGCACTCCACGACGGAGGACCGGACAACCTTCGCCTCCATAAGAATTGGGTTTACCTCGTCGTCATAGCCGCGGACCCGCACCGTGCTGCCCGCCTCCAGCACCGGAAAGCTCATCACTCCGGGAATCCGGTCAACCACCAGCTCCATGGCGTTAATGCGCCCCAGCTTGCCGTAAATCAGCACCGTATCATAATCCTGCATGATTTCGATGGGCATTCCCGGGTCAAACGCGGGGATAATCTGTGCGCTTACCACCTCGTTTTGCGCCTGCTCCTCAACCTCCTGGGGGGAGTCCCCAGAACGGTTCAGCGCCGACTTAATCATAGATATCAAACCCATCACAATACCCCCCAACATGATTCTCAGATGGGCGCTCTCCCAGCCGCCCATTGATTGAAAAGATGGAGATATTATACTGCAATTTGCCGTTGATTGCAAGGTTATATCAAATTTTTTTGGGGCCGGTCCGTCTAAAAGTAAAACAGTTCCTCAAACTTTTTGTCCAGCGCCACGCACAAAATCAGCGCCAGCTTGGCGGTGGGGCTGAACTGCCCCGTCTCGATGGAGCTGATGGTATTCCGGGACACGCCTACCAGCTCCGCCAGCGCCGCCTGGGAGAGCCCCTGTTCCGAGCGGGCCTCCTTCAGGCGGTTTTTCAGCACCAGGGATTCGTCCATCACGCCGCCCCCAGCAGGCTGTGCAGGTAGAACACGAAGAAAAATATGTCCAGCGCCCCGTAGAACAGCCCAAGCGCCAGCTCGTGGCGGCGGCGGAGCTTATAGTACTTGAACAGGAATATGGACGCTTGAATGGCCCACATAACCGTCCAGGCGCTGTAATCCGGGACGCCCCGGAAGATGGCGACCAGCACGCTGAGCAGGCCGCACACGATCATGCCGACGCCCAGGCTCAGGGCGTTGGCTCTGGCCAGCACGGCCCCCTCCACAAAGTCGCAGCCCTTGTTTTCCTCCCGGCTTTTTTTCAGGATTTCATCTTTGTTCATTAAAACACCCCCAGAGTATTATGCAGGTAAAACCACAAGAAACCGCCAAATAGGCCCAGCCCCAGCAGGCACAGGACTAAATCCGACTTTTTGCGCAGTTTGAGAAATCGTACGGTGTAGATGGTGGCCATGATGGCCCAGTCTACCGTCCATATGCCGAAGTCCGCATTTCCCAGAATCTCGCGGTGGAGCGTGCTGAGCAGCACGCAGACTACGATACCCACGGTGATGGCGGCGTCATTGGCTTTGCGGAATGCCTCCAGTTCAACCGGGTCCTTATATTGGTTCTCTCGGCGACTTTTTTCTAAAATTTCTTCTCTGTCCATGGTTCGGACCTCCCAAAGCGTATTGCCAAGTTTACTTGGTATTGTTATCATAACACTGCCAAGTTTTGTTGTCAATACGGTTTGCAAAGTTTTCTTTGCAAGCTTGGGCCGGTCAGCCCAGCCTGTCCAGATACGCCCCCACGTCGAAGTCCTCCAACGGGCTGTCCTTCCTTAGATACAGCGGGTGGTGGGGGTGGCCCGCCTTGGTCCGCTTCCCGGCGGAGAACCACCGGGCGTTCCGACGCTCGCCCACCGCGATCATGTCCCGGACGCACCGGGGCAGGTAGTCCCGCTTTTCGATGACGGCCCCCCAGGCCGCCCACACCGCGGGGCTCCCGGCCCGATCCAAAGACAGGGCGTAGTCGAAGGCCCGCATATTCTCCGCGTGGAGGGCGGCGTTGCAGGTCCGCTCCATGTCCTCAGGCCGGGTGGCCCGCTGGGCGTAGACGTTGAACATGATGAAGCTGTCATAGCCGTTGTGGAGAGCCACCCGCTCCACCGATTTCAGGGTGTTGTCCAGGTCTCCGGGGGCGGCGGTGGAGGGGTTCACCCCCACGCAGACCAGGGGCTTTTCGCCCCGGGTGCCCAGAATGTACCGATACTCTCCGTAATAATTGGGCACATAAAGCCATTTTGCAATCTCGTAATCCGGGGAGGGAGCCAGCGCCGCCTCCAGGGCGTCCTCGAACCGGACCAGCTCCAGCAACGCGGTGTCAGACTTTGGGATGTGCATAAAATCACCTCAAACGACAGTTTAACACAAAAAGACCGGGAGTGGAAGGCCCGTTTAAAGCGAAAAGCCTGTTGCGGGACCTTTTGCGATGTGGTATGATATTGAAAATCATGACGAAGGAGGTGCGCTATGGAAGGGCAGAACATCCAAGCCCTCACCCCGGAGCACCGGCACTGGGTCGGAATGCGTATCATCAAAACGGTGGTGGCGGTGTTTTTGTGCGGCCTGCTGGCCTTTTTGCGGGACGCGTCCGGCTTCTATTCCATGATCGCCGCCGTGGTGTGCATCCAAAATTCCGCCGGAAAGACCATCGAGTCCTCCATCAACCGCATGATCGGCACCTTGATCGGCGGCGTGGTGGGCGTGCTGGTGGTGTACAGCCTGGATACGTTGGGGGTGCTGTATATCGCGCTGCTGCGGTACGCGGTGCTGTCGGTGATGCTCATTCCCATTATCAAGCTTTGTTTGGCCATCAAAAAGCCGGGCTGCGCCGCAATGGCCTGCATCGTATTTCTGTGTGTCACCGTCAACCACAGCATAGGGGACACCCCCGCCATATACTCCATTGACCGGCTCTTCGAGACCCTGGTGGGGGTGGCGCTGGCCTGCGGCATCGACATACTCCTGCCCTACCAGCCCATGCCCCAGCCCGTCCAGGCGGAGGGGACCCAGCCGGAGCCGAAGGAGGAGCGGGCCCAGCCGGAGCCGAAGGAGGAGCGGGAGCAGGCGGAGGCGGAATCCTCCGGGGGGCCGGAGGAGGAGAAGTGATCTACCAGGATATCCACGCCGCCCGGTTCCTGGCCCGGCCCAACCGCTTCATCGCCCGGGTGGAGCTGGACGGCCGGGAGGAGACCGTCCACGTGAAGAATACCGGGCGGTGCAAAGAGCTTTTGGTTCCCGGCTGTACCGTCTATCTGGAGGGCAGCGCTAACCCTGCCCGCAGGACGAAATACGACCTGGTGGCGGTGGAGAAGGCCCGGCCCGGCCTGCCGCCCCTGCTCATCAACATGGACTCCCAGGCGCCCAACCGGGTGTTTCGGGAGTGGCTGGAGGCGGGGTGCGGGGCGGCGCTGGGCCTGCCCAAGCCCACCCTTCTCCGCCCGGAGACAACCTGGGGGAATTCCCGGCTCGATTTTTACTGGGAGGAATCTCCCCAGGGCAAAGTCTGCTCCCCGGCAGACGCCCTGCGGGCATCCGCCGGCCCGCTCCCTTGCCCCTCCTTTCCCCACAAAGCCGAAGGACGGCTTTGTGGGGACCCCGATTTGGTGCGCAAAGGATTTATCGAAGTAAAAGGCTGTACTTTGGAGGAAAACGGCCTGGCTCTGTTCCCCGACGCCCCCACGGAGCGGGGGGTGAAACACCTGCGGGAGCTGACCGCCTGCCATGAGGCGGGCTATGAGGCGGCGGTGTGCGTGGTCATCCAGATGGAGGGCATGACCGCCTTCTCCCCCAACGACCGGACCCACCCGGAATTCGGCGCGGCCCTGGGGGAGGCGGCCCGGGCCGGGGTGAAGGTGCTGGCGGTGGAATGTGCCGTCGCGCCGGACAGTTTGGCCATGACAAAGCCCGTGCCCGTGAGGCTGTAAAGGTGAAATCCATGACACAAAAGTACATCGACGGGCTGATGGCCCTGGTCATCGCCCAGGCCAGGGCCGTCAAAATACCCGTCTCCGGGGACATCGACCCCCAGGTCCGGCTCAACCGCCGGGCCAGGACCCGGTTCGGCTGCTGCATTCGAAAAAACGGGAGCTACACCATCGAGCTGTCCGCCAAGCTGGCGGAACAGGGGAGAGAGGAGGCCGTTCTCCAGGTGCTGGCCCACGAGGTGCTCCACACCTGCTATGGCTGCTCCAACCACGGGGCCAGGTGGAGGGCCTACGCCCAGCGGATGAACGAGGTCTATGGCTACCGCGTCCGGCGCACGGATCAGTACCAGGACCTGGGCATTGAGGACGACCGGCCTGTGCGCTATTTCGTGGTGTGCCAGCTGTGCGGGCGGCGCATCCCCCGGATGAAGCGCTCCCCGCTGGTGGACCACCCGGAGCGCTACCGCTGCGCCTGCGGCGGCTCCCTGCGGGTGGAGGAGGCGGGGGCCGGACAGGTAAAAAACGGAAAAATGTGACGGCGGGGGGCATTTGGCCCCCCGTTTTCATATGTTATGCCTGAAAACAAAACAAAAATTTTTATATTTTTGGGCAGAAAACCTTTGACGAAACCGGCAAAGCGGGATATACTTTCCTTGAAGATCAAAATTCCCAGGTAATTCCAGATTCTTTTCTGGAAACGTTTTCAGACCCGCCGCCGCTGGGCGGTGCCACCGGATTTGAAAGGAGACGCATTAGAGATGGACGTGAAACAGAGGATGCAGGAGCTGGCCCGGGCCAAGTACGGCCTGGAGCTGGCCCAGTGCGGCGACGAGCAGCTTTACCATGTGCTGCTCCAGCTCACTCAGGAGCTGTCGCAGAGCCGCCCCGCCCCGGCCGGAGCGCGGAAGCTGTACTATTTCTCCGCCGAGTTCCTCATTGGCAAGCTGCTGAGCAACAACCTGCTGGCTCTGGGGGTATTCGATCAGGTGTCCCAGGCGCTGGCCGGATGCGGCCACACCCTGGCGGCGGTGGAAGAGCAGGAGCCGGAGCCCTCCCTGGGCAACGGCGGCCTGGGCCGTCTGGCGGCCTGCTTCCTGGACTCCATCGCCGCGCTGGGCCTGCCCGGCGACGGCGTGGGCCTCAACTACCACTACGGCCTGTTTGAGC
>ERZ777011.2630-NODE-2630-length-13571-cov-2.439701_pt1 | contig 13571 bp, 13 predicted proteins | sample MGYA00374964_ERZ777011 | MGnify/ENA primary metagenome ERZ777011 (study PRJEB29310, sample SAMD00008975) | mouse gut metagenome | study: EMG produced TPA metagenomics assembly of the Metagenome analysis of fecal microbiota from mouse which was promoted...
GAAGGAAAAATTATTAAAAAAATTTATAATAAAGTTTAAGATATATAAGTATAATGATTATGTTTAAACTTAAGTCTATTGGTGATACTATAGACTTTTTCTTATTTAGTTGGAATTTTTTATTAAAATTTGTATAGTCTAGTTTCCTAATTTGTAGTATAATAAATAAAAGATGTAAAAATGGTCAAAAATAATAAAGAAACGAGGTACTATTATGTGTGGAATTGTAGGTTTTGTTAATGATAAAAAAAATAAAAAGAAAATAATTAAAAATATGGCTGATAGAATAATTCATAGAGGACCTGATGCGGAAGGATATTATACCGATGATTTAGTTGCTTTAGGTCATAGAAGGCTATCGATTATTGATGTATCCAGTGGAATTCAACCAATGTATAATGAAACAGGAGACATTGTGGTTATTTTTAATGGCGAAATTTATAATTATAAAGCGTTAAAAAAAGAGTTAGAAAGTAAGCATCATGAATTTAAGACTAATTCGGATACGGAAGTGTTAGTCCATGGTTATGAAGAATGGGGAGTGAAGATGCTTGATAAACTTCGGGGTATGTTTGCTTTTGCTATTTGGGATAAGAAAGAAGAGAAACTATTTTGTGCGAGAGATAATTTTGGAATAAAACCTTTTTATTATTATCAAAATAATGGAACTTTTATGTTTGCCTCTGAAATTAAATGTTTTTTAGATCATCCTGATTTTGAAAAGAAGCTTAATAAAGATTTATTGGCACCTTTTTTAACTTTTAGTTTTACACCTACGACAGAAACTTTTTTTGAAGGTGTCAATCGTTTAGATGCAGGTCATTATTTAGAGTATCAAAATGGTAAATTAGAAATTACCAGATATTATAAATTAGAGTGGAATGAAGAGGTACGTGATTACGATAAAACAGTCAAAATAGTTGCTAAGACTATGGAGACTTCAGTAGAACATCATTTAGAAAGTGATGTTGAAATAGGTTCGTTTTTATCTAGTGGTATTGATTCTTCTTATATTGTAAGTTTAGCACGTCCAGATAAGACTTATACAGTTGGTTATGATATAAAGAGATATAATGAAATTGAATATGCGGAAGATTTAGCAAATAGACTAGGTCTTAAAAACATTAGTAAAAAAATAAATAAAGAAGAATATATGAATATAGTGCCCAAAATTATGTATCACATGGATGAGCCTTTTTGTGATGCGGCCTCTATTGCGTTATACTTTTTGGCGGAACTAGCACATAAAGATGTAAAAGTTGTTTTATCAGGTGAAGGGGCAGACGAATTTTTTGCGGGATATAATACTTATCGTGAGACAGTAGATATGGGATTCTATAATAAAATACCATACTTTTTAAGACATAGTTTAGCTGTAGTTTTAGGTTATTTACCAGAATTTAGAGGACGGAACTTTTTAGTAAGAAGAGGGACTAAATTTGAAAATGAATTTATTGGCATGAATAGAGTATTTAGTGATAAAGAAGCAAAGAAAGTTTTAGCGTTTACTAGTTCTTATAAAAATAAAGATATTACAAAAGATGTATATCAAGAACATCAAGATAAAGATGATTTAATTAAAATGCAAGCGATAGATATTAATTTTTGGCTTATTAAAGATATTTTACATAAAGCTGATCGAATGACTATGGCTAATTCTTTAGAGCTTAGAGTACCATTTATTGATAAAGAAGTATTTAAAGTAGCTAGTAGTCTTAGAAAACATGAGAAAGTAACTCACGAAAATACCAAAGTAGCTTTAAGAGATGCGGCCAAAAAAGTAATTCCTAACGAATCATATAAGAAAAAAAAACTAGGATTTCCTGTTCCTCTTCGCGCTTGGATGGCAGAGACTGATGTTCATGAAGATATAAGAAAAACATTTAGCCAAGAGTTTGTTGGAGAATTTTTTAATCAAAATTATATCTTAAAATTATTAGATAATTCTTTAAAAGCTAAAAAAGATACTTATAAAAAAGTATGGGCTATTTACGCATTTATTAAATGGTATGAAGTATTCTTTTTAGATAAATTACCTAGTTAGGAGGTTCTGATGTACCGTAAAACATTTGTAAATATAGATACGACTGTATTAGAAAATAATATTAAAGATATAAAGAAAAAATATCCTGATTATAAATATTATATAGGAGTTGTTAAAAATGATGCATATCACCATGGGATAGATGTTATTCCTAGTTTAATTGAAGGTGGTATTAATTATCTTGCTGTGTCTAGTTTAGATGAAGCCATGGAGATAAGAGCTAAATTTGAAGATATGCCAATTTTAATTTTAGAACCGATTAATTTAGAGTTTATTAAGGTTGTTTTGGATAATGATATAACAATTACGATTGATAATTTAGATTATTTAAATTAGTAATTATACTTTTAAAAAAAATAGCTATCCAAGGTATAAAGGTAAGTAAAATAATATAATTTAGATTATTTAAAAAGTTTAATAAAAGGGAAATTTTCTAAAACTTTAAAAGTGCACTTTAAAATTGATTCGGGAATGAATAGGTTAGGTTTTAAAGACAAAAGTGAATTAGAAGAAGCTTATAGTTTAATAAATGAGAGTGATAATTTATTTTTAGAAGGAATATATACTCATTTTGCAACTAGTGGTAGAGGAGATATAATATATCATGAACAGTTAAAGAAAGTAAATGATTTAATAAGTTTTATGGATTTACAAAGTATTCCCATAGTTCATTTTGATAGAAGTCTAACTTTTGTGAGTCATAATAAAATACCTATTGTAAGCGGAATTAGACTAGGGATTATGATGTATGGATTTAGTGGAAGTGTGGAGCCTAATAATAGTTTTATAAATATTTTACGGAAAATTAAAAGAAACCTATTGGGTAAAGGGGAGAGTAATAATTATATTTCTGAAAACAATTTGGATTTAAAGACAGCGTTTAGTTTATATTCAGAGGTAATTTCTGTAAGAAAAGTTAAATCTGGGGAGACTGTGGGATATAATGCAACTTATAAAGTTATGAGTGATGGGGTAATTGCCACGATTGCAATTGGATATGCAGATGGTGTAACTAAAGATTATGATGTAGTTTATATTAATAATAAACCTTATAAAATCGTTAGTGATTCGATGGATATGTTAATGGTTTTAGTAGATGATTCAGTTAAAATAGGAGATACAGTTGAGATTATTGGAAAAAATAATACGATTAGGAGTATAGCTTTAAGACTTAATACGAGTAGTTATCATGTATTTAATAGTATTACTACAAGAGTTTCTAAAGTTTATCTTAATAATAAGAAAGGAAGTTAATTATGGATTTTGAAGTACTAATTTTAGGATCTGATCCAAATGCTTATTACATGGCAAGGTGTACTTATGAAGCTTATCATGTAAAGCCTTATGTAATAGGGAAAAGTCCTCTTTCTTTTACAACTTATTCGAATATTTTAAATATATCTTATGATGAAAGATTATGGGATGAAGAGGGTTTTTTGGAAGTTTTAAAAGAATTTGCAAGTAAGCATTATAAAAAAATTGTTTTGATAAGTACTAATGAGACTTATACAGAGTTTGTAAGTAAAAATAAAGAATTATTAGAAAAAAATTATGTTTTTAATTTTCCTAGTAATGATGTTATTACTAGTCTTACTAATAAAGAAAATTTTTATAAAACATATCGAAATAGTAAATTAAAATTTCCTAAGACTTATTATTATGATTGTGCTAAAAAGAATAAAATTCCTGATGATTTAACTTATCCTGTTGTGGTTAAACCGGCTAATGTAGTTATTTATAACCATATAAGTTTTGAGGGTAAAAAGAAAATTTATAAATTAAGTAGTAGAAAAGAATTGGAAAGTACCATTAATATAATAAAAAATAGTGGATATGATGCAAAGCTTATTATTCAAGAGTTTATTCCTGGTGGAGATGATGCTTTATTTGATGCTGTATTATATGTGAATACTAAAGGAAAGTGCGAATTTATGACTTTTGCTCAAATTGGTCTTCAAGAGCGTACTTCTAATATGGTTGGAAATGCGGCAGTTTTGATAAATGGATTTAATACAACTTGTGGTGATGTTAAGAAAGAAATAACTTTATTGAAAGAATTCATGGAAAGTATTAATTATCGGGGTTTTGCAGAAGTTGATATGAAATATGATATTCGAGATAATACTTTTAAAGTGTTGGAAATTAATGCTCGTCAGGGAAGAAGCAGTTATTATGTTGCGGCACTTGGCAAGAATTTAGTTAAAACGATAGTTGACGACACTATAAATGGTAAAGAACACGAATTTAGAATATTAGATAAAGAAGTAATGCTTTCATTTGTGCCTAAAGGGATTATAAAAAAATATATTACAAATGAAAAATTTAAGAGGAAAACTTTAGAGTTATGGCCGAGGGTAGTAAAACCAATGGCTTGTCCTCAAGATAAAAATTTTAAAAGATTTTTAATGTTACGTAAAAGATGGTTTAATTATTATAAAGAATATAAAAATAGTTATTGGAAATAGGAGGTGTAAAATATGTGCGGAATAGTGGGATTTACTGATAAAAACAGTGTTAAAGATAAAAAACAAATTATAAAAAAGATGGCAGATAGGATTATTCATAGAGGGCCAGATGATGTAGGTTATTTTACGGATAATGAAGTTGCGCTCGGTCATCGAAGATTATCAATTATTGATTTAAAAAGTGGGAAGCAGCCCATTTATAATGAAGATAAGAGTATGGTTGTTATTTTTAACGGGGAGATTTATAATTATCAGGAAATAAAAGAAGATTTATTAAAAAAAGGTCATAAATTTATGACAGAAACTGATACCGAAGTATTAATTCATGGTTATGAAGAATATAAAACTAAACTTTTTCCTCGTCTTCGAGGGATGTTTGCTTTCGTAATTTATGATAGTAATACTAAAGAAATTATTGGCTGTCGTGATCATTTTGGGATTAAACCTTTTTATTATGGAGTTTTTAATGATACTTTAATGTTTGGCAGTGAAATCAAATCTTTTTTAGAACATCCTGATTTTGTGAAAGAAGTAAATACCGATACTTTAAAAATGTATTTAATTTTTCAATATTCTATTCATGAAGAGACTTTTTTTAAAAATGTTTTTAAATTAAAACCCGGACATTATTTTATTTATAAAGATGGCAAGTTAGATATTCGAGAATATTTTAAAGTAAGTTTTAATAAAGAAAATAAAAGTTATCAAGAATATGAAAATATGCTACAAGAAACTTTAGAAGATTCTATCAAATATCATGAAATGACTAGTGATGTCGAGGTTGGTTCATATTTATCGGGAGGAGTAGATTCTTCTTATGTCGTAAGTGTTGCCAATCCTGATAAGACTTTTACAGTTGGGTTTGATTATCAAGGTTTTGATGAGACTAAAATGGCTAAAGATTTATCAGATATTTTAGGACTTAAAAATTACAGTAAGTACATTAGTAGTGAAGAATTTTTTAATATACTACCAACCATTACGTATCATACGGATGAACCCCATGCAAATTTATCGACTGTACCCCTTTATTTTTTAGCGCGCCTTGCCAGTAGTGAAGTAAAAGTAGTTTTATCGGGTGAGGGAAGTGACGAAATGTTTGGGGGTTATAACGAATATAATGAGCCAACTTTTCTTAAAGTATATAAAAAATTGCCTCTTAGTTTACGAAAAATAAATGCTAAAGTTTTAAATAAAATGCCTAATTTTAAAGGAAAAAATACAATTATGGCTTATGGTAAACCTTTATATGAACGCTATATTGGTCATGGTAATTATATGAGTGATGAAGAAGCCAATATGATTTTAGCATCTAATTTACAGAGTAATGAGACCATAAAAAGTGTCATTAAACCTTTATATGACGAGGTTAAAAACGAAAGTGATGTTACCAAAAAGATGTATATTGATATGCATTTATGGCTTCCTCAAGATATATTACTAAAAGCGGATAAAATGTCGATGGCAAGTTCTTTAGAACTTAGAGTTCCATTACTTGATATTGAAGTTTTTAAAATGGCTAGTAAGATACCTTCAAAGTATTTAGTTAAAAATAATGAAACTAAACATATTTTTAGAAATATTGCGCATGCCAAAATTCCTGAAGAGTGGAGTAAAAGACGCAAGCTAGGTTTTCCAGTTCCTTTTGGTAAGTGGATAAGAGAAGAAAAGTATTACAAAATAGTTAAAGATTATTTTAATCGTGATTATGTTAAAGAGTTTTTTAATGTCGAATATATTAATAAATTACTAGATGATCATTATTACAATCATAAACTTAATGGTCTTAAAGTATATATTATTTTAATCTTTATTATTTGGTATGAAGTATACTTTTTAAAAGATGGTAATTTAAATTAAGTCTTATAAATAAAGTAAGGCTTTTTTATTTGTTCTAATCATGATTTATGTTATAATTATGATAATGAAAGAGGTTTATAATGGAGCATGGATTTGATGTAATAATTGATAATATTTCTGAAGAAGTAATAGTAAATGGTAAAAAGAAACAAATATTATCGAGCCTTTCTTTAAGTGTTCAAAAGAGCGAGTTTGTAGCTATAGTTGGGGGATCTGGTGCTGGTAAAACTACTCTTATGAATATTTTAAGTGGGTATAATAAACCTAGTACAGGTAATGTTTATGTAAATGGTTTAGATATTCTTAAAGAAGAAGAACATTTAAAAGGTAGAATAGCCTACGTTCCCCAAGAAGAAATATTAGATAAAACATTAACTTTATCTAAGTCTTTAGAATATTCCTTAAAACTTCGAGTACCAAATTTAACTAAAAAAGAAATCCAAAAAAGAATTGATTATGTTTTAAAAACCTTAGAACTTAGTCATGTAAAGAATACCCTTATTAAAAATTTAAGTGGAGGTGAGAAGAAAAGGGCTAGTATTGCCACAGAAATGCTAAGTGATCCCGAACTATTTTTACTTGATGAACCAACCAGTGGTTTAGATGCTAATATTGAGAAAAAAATCATGTTAAAATTAAGAGAAATCGCGGATACTGGAAAAACAGTTATTATTACGGCTCATACAGTTTCAAATTTATATTTATGTGATAAAATTTTATTTATGGGTTCGAATGGTCGTATTTGTTATTATGGACCCTATAGTGAGATTAATGCTTATTTTAATGTCAAAGAATTTGTTGATATTTATGATATTTTAAAAGAAGATTCGCTTTTCTGGTATAAAAAATATCAAAAAAATGCTCAAAAAATAACTTTTCAAAATTATCCTAAAATACCAAAAAAAGAACGAGTAGGCTTTTTTAGCCAAACAAGTACATTAGTAAAAAGATATCTAAGTTCTTTATTTAATGATAAATTTATGTTATTGTTATTACTTGGTCAATCAATTTTAATGGGAATTTTGATATGTCTTGCAAGCGAAAAAAATAGTCTTTTAAATTTTATTTCTGCTGGGATGATTGGTGGAGCAGCTTTTACGATGGCATCGATGTGGTTAGGACTTTTTAATACAATTCAAGAAATAGTAAAGGAGCGAGATATGCTTAAGAAAGAATATATGAGTGGCCTTAATTTTGCCTCTTATATTGTTTCTAAAATTGTAGTGGTCGCTTTTTTTTCTTTATATCAAGCGATAACTTGTGTTACAATAGTTTATTATCATTTAAGTCCAAGACCTAATGATGCCTTACTTTTTAATACTTTAATTGAACTTATTATTAATTTCTTTTTAATGACTTTTACTAATAGTATTATAGGTTTATTTATTTCCGCTATAGCTAGAGATACGAAAGCTACCTTAATTTTTTCACCACTTTATATGATGTTTCAAATGTTATTTTCAGGAATGTTTATTCCTTTTGTAAGTTTTACCGAAAAAATTTCTTATTTTACTTTAGGAAGATGGGGTTTTGAGAGTTTTGGGACAATTAATAATATTACTAAATACCATGTAATCGAACCATTACATAACTTTTTTAGGTTTGATAAAATGCATATTTTAAGTATATGGTGTATATTTATTATTATATCTTTAGCATTTTTAGTACTTAGTATTTGGTCAATTGCCATAACTATTTTATCTAAGAAAAATTATCATTTAGTTCTAAATGAAGAAAAATATAAAATAAAACGAAAAAAATAAAGTTAAAAGTTAACTTTAAAACAAATGCCATTGGTGCTATTTATTTGGATTTTATCACCATCTTTAAAATATTTTGTTGCAATTTTACATCCGACCAGACAAGGTTTGTTAAATTCTCGAGAAAAAATAGCCGCATGACTTAGTATTCCGCCTGCATCAACCACAAAAGCTTTAGCATCTAATAATTTATAAGTATCACTAGCAGTTAAAACTTCACAGACTAGAATTTTTCCTAATATATTTTGCTTAAGTTTAGAGTTATAAATTAAAACTTCACCATTTAATGTGCCAAAATCATAAGTGGGTTTACCTTTAATATAGTTATTGTCTAATGATTTATTTAATTCTTTAATTATAATATTGTCAAAAAAAGATTTTATTTCTTGGTATGTATTTTCGTTAGTTATAATTTTATTATGGTATTTTTGTAAGTTTAAGAAAATAAAACCTTTTTTTCTAATTGTTATTATACTTAAGATATCTTTTTTTGTTATTTTATTTTGAAGTATTTGTAATAGTTCATTATAGCTCAAATAAAGTTTTAGTGTAGATATACTTTCATTTAAGATTAATTTATTTTTAATTTCTGTAAATACTAGATTATAAATAATAGACTCTTTGTTAAGAGGATCATTTTTCCACTTTTTAAAAGTTGTTAATATTTCGTTATGATTATTTAAATCAAAAAAGTTAGCTAAATTACTTATTAAATATTCATAAGCATAAACTTGAGCTTCCAGATTTATAATAGTTTCAATTGGCTTATAATTTAAATAATTTTTTGTTTTGTTTATTTTAGTTTCCACTGTTTTTATTTTTGTTCTAATATAGTAATAATTTTTAATTAATAAAGTAATATCTTCTAATTTAAAATTTTTAATAGTTTCTTTTGATAAAGATGGCATATTTCCATTAAAAGCTCGCAGCTGTTTTTCATTGTTAGGGTAATAGACGGTAATATCTTCAGTTATAGGATTATTTATTTTAGGATGTTTATATTTTATAATTCCATAAGTATAGATACTACGATAAAAAAGAGTGCGATTATTATTTTTAAATGAAGTCCATATATTATTTGTTATGTAGTCTACTAGTATTTTATTTCCTTCTTTCTAATTTTAAAATTTCAGTTATAGTTTCTTTTTCTAAGTTGTGAGGATGTTTATAGATTAAGCCATTAATATTAAGTTTTTGGGCCCCAAATATATTGGGAGGTGAATCATCAATAAAAAGAATTTCCTCTGGGTTTAAATTTATTTGTTTTAAAGCTTCTTCATAAAAATTGGGATTAGGTTTATTGAAATTTTCAGGATAATACCAAGAGTTGCAAATAAAAGATGCAGGTATGTAGTTACTTATTGGATTGGAATTAATCCATTTATTAAAATATAAAGTGTTATTTGTCCAAATTGATAAGGAAAAACCTAATGTTAAAAAACTTTCTAAAGTTTTAGGAGTACTATCATATATTTTATAGGCTTTAAAATAGATTTGGGAAATAGCACTACGAGCATTTTCAAGTAAAGTGGGAATATCTATTTTTAAAATATTAGATAAGTACATTAAATATTTTTGATTGTTTTGATGTCGATAGGCTTCTAATAATGTTTTTTCAATATAGGTTAAATTAGTTAAATCAATATAACCTAAAACACCACCAAAATCAAGAGCAATGTGTTTTATTTCCATAGTTTTTCACCTGAGTATATTATAATAAATAAGAGTATTATTTTGCAAATCTTAAAAAAATAAATGCTAAAATGTTACTTTTATGATATAATATTTTGAAATCAAACCCCAACCCTTTAAATATAAGGGTTGGGGTTCTTTTTTGTTACTAACTTGTTATTAGTTCAATTGCATATTTTAATTCTTCTAGTGTCTTATGGGTATAAACTCTTTCACCAACTTCTTTGGATTTATGTCCCATTAACATATCAATACATTTTTTATTTGCACCTGCTGAATCTAATCTACTTCTGAAAGTGTGTCTACATTCATGTGGGGTATGTTCCATTTCAAATTTCTTCATTATTTCATCCCATATTTTATAATATAAATAGTTGGTTAATTTTTTACCATCTAGTTCAAGTAAATAAACTTGCCCAGATTGTACCCTAGATTTGACTATATGAAAGATTTTAGAGTGAATAGGTATAATTCTATTCTTACCAGCATTTGTTTTTGTACCACCCTGTATTGTGCCTTGTTCAAGGTCAATATCTTCTATTTTTATATTTATTAATTCACTTATTCTAAAACCTGTATATAAAAATAATAATATTGAATCAACCCAATCTTCTTTTTCGTGTTCCCATAATTTATTAATTTCTTCTTCTGTAAATGGTATTTTTGTTGTTTCAGGTATGCTTTCAGCAGTAGTTAATTGTGCATAAGATTTATTGATAACATCCAATTCTAAAGCAAATTTATCTAAATGTCCAAATAAATTTTTAATTGCCCATTGTGTTGAATATCCACAACCACAATTATCAATACAATCTTGCATATGAAATGATTTTAAATCTTTATATTTAGTATCATGATATTTCTTTGTGTGATTAAATGCAGATTTTAATGAACCTCTTGTTCCTTTACCTAGTTTTGGAAGTTTCTTTTCTTGAAATAATTTCCATAACTCTTTTAATGTAACTTTGGCTGCATTTACATCATAAGGATCATTGTTATATAATGCTAACATTATGTTCCCATCTTCTCTTGTAGGTGCATAACCTATTGTTAAATATATAGGGTGTCCTTTTTCATTCCATCCTGTGGTTTTTCTTACTGCAAAAGGATTTCTTCTATTCCCAGATAGTTTAACAACTGATCCATAACCATTTGGATTTTTCATTTTATCAAATTCCTTTCTTGATATTTCACTAACAAAATGATAAAATGATTTTAGGGTAATAATCATTTTGAAAGTGATTGTTATTGTCTAGTGTTACCAGCACTAGATTTTTTTGTTATAAAGAATAATTTTCAGTATTACCAGTATATTTATATTTTAAATTATCAAATTTAATTGCTTCACTAGCAGTTCCCCAAAATATAATTTCTTTTTCTTTATTATCTTTTGATTTGTAAGTAATGATAAGATAATACTTTTTATTATTTGTTCCTATCGTGTTATTATATTTTTGTGTAAATTCATTATTTTTTAATGAATCAATTTTAATAATCTGATTAATCGGTAATGTTACAGTTAATTCAGGTTTTATTTTTCTAATTTCAAATTCTTTTTCTTTTATTTCAATCAAACATGGATAATCTTGATTAAATCCATCTAATCCTTGATAATGCATAACATTAAGTATATTTGAGTTTTTCTTTTTAAATAACATAAATATCAATCCTTTCTTGGTGTGTCACTGTGACAGTGTGTCATGTCATTTTTATTTATATTATTTATTATTTTTATATAAAATTAGTATATAGTTTATTAAAATACTAAATAACATAAATTTTAATAACACGGTGACACAAATTTAATTTTTTCCTTTTATTTTCTTATTATTTGTACTGTGACACCTTTAATGATTATAGTGACACAGAGATGACACATTAACTTTTAAAATTATCATTAGTTGATAATCCTTGAAGCATTGTAATTGCTGCTTGTTTACCATCATTATTTAAAGTTAAATAGGTAGATAACAGTTCAAATGCATCCTTCCCATATGCTTTTTGAATTTGTTCACAAAGTTTTATTTCTTCACATATTGTTTCATTTGATTCCCAATTAAAAATATCAACTGGATTAACATTTAATGCTTGTGCAATGTTATTTATTTTTGAGTAAGGAACATCATTAATTCCTAATTCAATTTTATTAATAGTTGATCGTGAACTATATCCACACTTTTTTGCAAGTTCTTCTTGTGTCATATTTTGATTTTCTCTTATATATTTAATTCTGTTACCAATTTTTTTCATATAAATTTCTTTATTATCTTTAATCATATAATCACCTTCTTTTCTATATAAATATAACATTTTGTACCTTAAAAATCAACTTTTTTTGATATTTTTATAAAAAAATGTTGACTTTCTATCTACAAGGTGTTAAACTTGATTTGTAGATGGTAAATCTACAACACGATTTTGAAGAAAGGTGATGAAAATGATAAACACAGAATTGTTAAGAAAAAAGATTGAAGAATCTGGTTATAAATTAACATTTATTGCTAAACAACTAAATTTGAGTTATCAAGGATTTTTGAACAAATTAGATGGAAAAAATGAATTCTATGGTAGTGAAATATCATTTTTAAGTGATTTTCTTAAATTAAGTTTGGAAGAAAAAGAAGAAATTTTTTTTAATCAAAAAGTAGACTAAAAATCTACAAACTATTATGACAAGAGGTGATACAAATGACATTTTCAGAAAAATTAAAACTTGCAATGACTGAAAGAAATATTAAGCCAGTGGAACTTGCTCTGAAAATTAATAAAAACAAATCTTCAATTAGTCAGTATTTATCAGGAATTAATATTCCAAAAGATTCAACAAAAGAAAAGATTTGTGAAGTCTTGGATGTTCCACTAGAATATTTCAATGAAGAAATTGCAGATGAATCAAAAGATACATTTTTATATAATGTACCAATTAAAGAAGCAGCAAGATTATTACATAAATCTGAACAGTTTGTTAGAGTATCACTTCAACAAGGAACTGCACCATTTGGATTTGCAACTAAAAAAGAAGGAAAAGAAAAGTATTCATATCATATAAGTCCTAAAAAACTTTATGAGTATGTGGATCAAATATAAGTGAGGTTATGACTATGGAACTATTTAGACATCAAATTGAAGTATTAGAGAAAACAAAAGATTTTAATAAATGTGCTTACTATTTGGATATGGGTTTAGGAAAAACATTCATAGGTTCTGAAAAGATGATTAGTTTTGGAACACATGGTAATTTGGTTGTTTGTCAAAAATCAAAAATTAATGATTGGATTAATCATTTTAAAGATAATTATGCAAATGAATTATTTTTACAAATCTATGACTTAACAGATAAAAAACAATTAGAAAGATTTGTAAGAGATGTAAAAGAAGCAGATGAACCAAATACCATATATGATGAATGGACAGAACAAACTTATTCAGAACCATCACTTGATCCTTGTATTTATATAGGTGTTATTAATTATGATTTGGTATTTAGAAGAAAAGAGTTATTAGGATTAAAAGATTTTACATTAATGCTTGATGAAAGTTCATTAATTCAAAATGATAAAGCAAAAAGAAGTAAATTTATTTTAAAACTAAATGCTAAAAATGTAATTTTACTATCAGGAACACCTAGTTCAGGAAAATATGAGAACTTATGGACACAAATTCATTTATTAGGTTGGGATATAAAAAAGGAAGTTTACAATAAGCAATATATTAATTGGGAAAAGTTAGATGTTGGTGGTGTACCAATAT
>ERZ777011.2636-NODE-2636-length-13544-cov-4.613240_pt1 | contig 13544 bp, 8 predicted proteins | sample MGYA00374964_ERZ777011 | MGnify/ENA primary metagenome ERZ777011 (study PRJEB29310, sample SAMD00008975) | mouse gut metagenome | study: EMG produced TPA metagenomics assembly of the Metagenome analysis of fecal microbiota from mouse which was promoted...
ACAAGAAAAGGACGCTTCCGCGTCCTTTTCTTCTTCCACACTGCATTTGTTACTCATCATCAGATTCCAAAAGTGCTTTCTCATAGCTTTCCAGAATAATCGTTTGTATTCTGTCGCGAGTCTCTGAATTAATGGGATGAGCAATATCCCGATACTCACCGTCATTAGCCTTCTTGCTAGGCATTGCAATGAAAAGACCTTTTTCACCTTCAATTACTTTAATGTCATGAACCACGAATTCATCGTCTATGGTAATTGAGACGATTGCTTTCATTTTGCTGTCTTGAGTCATTTTACGCACGCGGACATCAGTAATTCTCATGAAGCTCAGCCTCCTTATCATATGATACCGGACAGGAACCTGTCGGTTTTCACAAGCTTTTCCACACAAGTCATACTCATCAAGCCACGTAGCTTGTAATAAACATTTAGTTAATAACGCCCATGCCTCTTACACAATATATATATCGATAATAGCAACCGCCTTTCCATCATACCATCAAATTACGAATCTGTCATTATGTTCTACCACAATTTCTATTCCGTTCTCTCCTTTGTGGTAAGAATTAGCCCGTATCGTGCCCCTGCTTTCCACGATACAATTCTCAATATGCGTATTATCTCCTATATACACATCATTCAGGATGATGGAATTCTTAATATAGCAGTTATTACCGATATACGTCTTCTTAAAGATCACGGAATCCTCGACCTTACCGTTTACAATACATCCGCTGGAGATCAGGCTGTTCTTAATGCTTGCCCCCACGTTGTATTTTGCCGGCGGCAGATCGTCTACCTTGGAATAAATGTCGGGATACTCTCTGAAGAAATAGTCCCTGATCTCCGGGCGTAGGAAATCCATATTCGCCTTGTAGTAATCCTCCACCGTAGCGATATTGCTCCAGTAATCCTTGATCTTGTATCCATAGATCCGTTTCATATTCTTATACCGGATCAGGATGTCCTTAACGAAATCGTATCTGTCCTCTTCCGCACATTTCTCGATCATCTCGATCAATTGTCGTCTTCTGACGACATAGACACCGCACGAAATCGTATTGGACTTAGCAACAACCGGTTTCTCTTCGAATTCCTCAATACGGCACTCTTCGTTCATCTTGATCGTTCCGAATCTGTCAACGTTGACGTCGGGCGCCATGTCCTTACATACTACTGTAATATCGGCTTTCTTGTCAATGTGGTATTCCAATATCTTATTATAATCCATCTTATATACGCAATCGCCGGAAGATATTACCACATAGGGCTCATGGCTGTTCTTAAGCCATGACAGATTCTGCGCGATAGCATCCGCCGTACCCCGATACCATGCATTGCTCTCCGCCGTCACCGCAGGTGTAAATACGAATAATCCGCCCTGCTTACGTCCGAAGTCCCACCATTTGGATGAACTCAGATGCTCATTCAGGCTGCCTGCATTATACTGTGTAAATACAGCGACCTTATTAATGTGGGAATTAGACATATTGCTGAGTGCAAAATCAATGCTCCGGTAACTGCCGGCAATCGGCATCGCACAGACCGCACGCTTCTGCGTCAGTTCCTTGATCCTGTGATTATTACCACCCGCTAAGACAATTCCAATTGCTCTCACTATTTATCACCTGCCTTAATCAATGTTTTTCCGCTCGGAAGTTGTCCATCCTTATAGTCCTCCGCGCTCGTCACGCCGAAAATAACCGAATTCTTTCCGACGGAAATCCCCTGAGGGATAACACTCTTCTCTCCCACGGCTACGATACCGTGATTATAAATGTGAGGATCAGTCTCATTCTCGGCCTCTTCGCCTACACCCAGTCTGACATTATCCTCAATCAGAACATTCTCCGCAACGATTGTCTTATACAGTTCGCAGTTGCTGTGAATCTTCGTCTCATTCATGATAATCGAATCCCTCACAATAGTGCCTGCGCCTATTGTCACACCGCAGCCGATCACCGAGTTATATACCTGCCCGTATATCTCGGAACCTTCTCCGATAATGCTTCTCTCTACAACGCTGTCCGAAGACAGATACTGCGGCGGCAGAATCTCACTCTTCGTATAGATCTTCCAGTATTCTTCATAGAGATTAAACTCCGGAACAAGATCGATCAGTTCCATGTTCGCTTCCCAGTAAGAATTAAGCGTTCCTACATCTTTCCAGTATCCGTTAAACTCATAGGCATAAAGAGGTGCCCCCTTGGCATGACAGTACGGAATCAAATGTTTACCGAAGTCCAGGCCCGGCTGTTCCGCATTGGTGAGCAGGGCCTCCTTAAGCGTCTTCCAGTTAAAGATATAGATACCCATAGACGCAAGGTTGCTTCGCGGATTCTGCGGTTTCTCCTCGAAATCTATGATCTTGCGGTCCTTGTCCGTAATCATGATACCGAAGCGCTTCGCCTCTTCCATCGGAACGGGCATAACGGCAATCGTTACTTCCGCGCCGTTCTGTTTGTGGAAGTCCAGCATAACCTCGTAATCCATCTTGTAAATGTGGTCACCCGACAGAATCAGAACATATTCCGGATTAAAGCTCTCCATATAATCCAGATTCTGGTAAATCGCATTCGCCGTACCTGTATACCACTCGCTGTTCGTGCTCTTCTCATAGGGCGGAAGTACCGTCACACCACCGATATTCCTGTCCAGATCCCACGGAATACCGATCCCGATGTGTGTATTGAGCCGAAGCGGCTGATACTGTGTCAGCACACCCACCGTGTCAACACCTGAATTGATACAATTACTGAGCGGAAAGTCGATAATCCTATATTTACTGCCAAAAGATACAGCAGGTTTTGCAACCTTTGACGTAAACACTCCCAATCTGCTTCCCTGACCGCCAGCAAGCAGCATGGCAATCATTTCCTTCTTTACCATCATATCACCTCTTGTTTCCTATAGATTTTTTAATATATATATTAAAATTTAGAGCCGGTTTTATTATGTTTGTTAATTATACCACAATCTGAAAAGAAAGTGAATATTATTTACAAATTTATTCGCCCGTTACTTCTTTGCGCATGTTAATAATATACAATATTTTATTATACATTTCAATATATTTGTTTATTTTTAACATACTTCTTTTCTAAGACTTAATTTCTGCAATCTTATTGTGTAAATTGTAGCCAAAAAAGAGGCAATATGGTTCTTTTCCAAATTCCTATTGGTTTTTTTATATGAAATGAGTATAATACTAGTAAAAATGTAATATAGGGAGATTTCCATGTATCAAATCAACTTTAACGAACCAGTTCACATATATTTTATCGGTATCGGCGGTATCAGCATGAGCGGACTCGCCGAGATCCTTCTCTCGGAGGGATTCCGTGTATCCGGCTCTGACAGAGCACCGTCTTCGCTCACCGGCAGGCTGGAAGAACTGGGCGCTGCCGTTTATTACGGTCAGCGTGAAGAAAATCTGACGTCCGACATTGATGTGGTTGTATATACAAGCGCCATCAAACCGGATAATCCGGAAATGGCCGCGGCGGACCGTCTGCAGATTCCGCTGCTCACCAGAGCCCAGCTGCTGGGACAGATGATGCAGAATTATAAACTGCCCATTGCCGTGAGCGGCACGCACGGCAAGACCACAACCACCTCCATGATCTCCCAGATCCTGTTGGAAAACAACAGCGACCCCACCCTGTCTATCGGCGGTATCTACAAACCGATCGGCGGCAATATCCGCGTCGGCTCCTCGGATCTGTTTGTCACGGAAGCATGCGAGTACACTAACAGTTTCTTAAGCTTTAATCCCAGGATCAGTATCATACTTAATATAGAAGAAGACCATCTGGACTTCTTTAAGGACATCGAAGATATCCGCAGATCTTTTCACGCGTTCGCACGTCTTCTGCCGGCCGGCGGAACCCTGATCATCAACGGCGATATCGCCAGATGCAGAGAACTCACCGATGATCTTACGTGCAAAGTCATCACTTACGGCTCTTCCCCGGATTTTGACTACTGGCCGAAGGACATTACTTATGACACATCGGGTTGTCCCTCTTTTCATCTTATGCGTGCAGGCGGCAAAGAAGAAGTATTTTCTTTAAAAGTTCCCGGGGAGCACAATGTCTATAATGCCATGGCAGCTATTGCGCTGGCTGATCTGCTCGGCATCCCCGATGCCGTAACCGCTGAGGCGCTGCTGCATTACGGCGGCACGGACAGACGTTTTGAATATAAGGGCAAAGTCAACGGCTTTACCGTGATCGATGATTATGCACATCATCCGACGGAGATCCGCGCAACGCTGCTTGCCGCTGAGAATTATCCGCATCGGAAGACATGGTGTGTATTCCAGCCGCATACTTACACGAGAACCAAGGCGTTCCTGAACGATTTCGCCCGCGCACTGTCGCTGGCCGACGAGATTGTTCTGGCCGACATTTATGCCGCCAGAGAGAAAGATACTCTCGGCATCAGTTCGCAGACGCTGCAACAGGAAATCGAAAATCTGGGGCACCGCTGTTACTATTTTCCTTCTTTTGAAGAGATCGAAAACTTTCTTATGAAAAATTGCACAAAAGATGATTTGTTGATAACTATGGGGGCAGGCGATGTCGTAAAAATCGGGGAAAACCTGCTGCGAAAATAATTATTCACAATATCCACAGAAAATAACCGGAATTTTCATCGATTATCTGTGGATATTTTTATGCGACGGTTTCCACGCATTTACGGGCACTCTCATTTTTATCCACATTTTCCACATTTACGGAACCTCTGTTCTATGTTTGGATTGTGGCAGTTTGCCTATTTCATTTTAAAAACTGCTATGCTATAATTCAGCATGTGTTATATAGGGGCACAATGAGTTCCATCATGAAACAGAGGTGGTGTTGAAATGGGTCATTTGACGATTTATCAGGATAACTATACTGATTCTACGGTTATCTCTAACCGTTTTATTGATGAATATATGAAGGATGCCAACGATGCACAGCTCAAGATCTATCTGTATCTGATCCGTATGATGAGTGCAAGACGTTCTACCAGTATATCCAATATTGCGGACATGTTTAATTATACAGAGAAAGATGTTATGCGTGCCCTGAAATACTGGGAGAAGAGACAGCTTCTGACGCTTGAGTACGACGACAGCAAGACTGTCACCGGCATTCACCTGATGGACTTCGCACCGCTTGCTGCCGCCCCGGCCATTGCGCCCGTTCCGGCAGTGTCCGTGTCAGCCGCTTCGCCGCTTGCCTCTGTCGTACCGATCTCTTCCAAACTCAATACGGAAGAGCCTGAGGAAGCTTATGTAAAGCCTAATTATACTTTAGACGAATTGAAAGCATTTAAGTCCGATGAGGCTACCTCAAGACTGCTCTTTATCACGGAACAGTATTTGAAGAAGACCTTAAGTCCCAATGAAGTGCGCACGATCCTCTTTATCTCGGACAAGCTGGGATTTTCCGAGGATCTGATCGACTACCTGATTCAGTACTGCGCGGGCCGCGACAAGAAAGATCTGCGGTACATAGAAAAAGTGGCCATCAGCTGGGCGCAGCAGGGCATTACGACCACTAAGCAGGCGAAACGTCTGGCGGGTAAATACGACAAAATTGTCTACGATATTATGAAGTCACTTGGTAAGAACAGTACACCGACACAGACGGAGGCCGCTTACATCACCCGCTGGATCAAGGAATACGGCTTTACGCCCGACGTGATCTATACCGCCTGTGAACGCACCGTGCTCGCCACGGACAAACACCGCCTGGAATATGCCGACAGTATCCTGACGAACTGGTATCAGGCCGGCGTACATCATAAAAGCGATATTCAGTCGCTCGATGACCGTTATCGCAAGTCGAAGCCGTCCAGAGCCGCTTCGAATAACAAGTTTAATCAATTTAAGCAGAACAACTATGATTTCGAAGCTTTAGAGCAGGAATTATTAAGTAATTAAAAAATCGGGCTTCGCTCGATTGCGAGATTTGCTTCGCAAACTCGAATATGCAGAAAAATTTCCTAAACAGCATACAATAAAACCGATTCTGTCGGCTAAAAGGAGTACCATAGTGTCACTGACGAACGCCCAATATGATATGATCCTTCATCAATATGAGATGAAACAGTTAAAAAGCCGCCGCGATACGGAACGCCGGCTGGCGTATGTCTATGATCATATTCCCGCCTATCGCGATCTGGAAGATACCGTGGCCAGCGTCTCTGTCTCTCAGGGTAAAAAGCTCCTTGACGGCGACCCGGATGCCATGGAAGACCTGCGGGATATACTGGCGGAACTGGCGGGACGCAAGGCGCAGCTTCTCGAAGATGCCGGTCTTGCACCTGATTATCTGGAACCCGTCTATGAGTGTCCCGACTGCAAAGACACCGGATATGCCGGCGGACAGAAATGTCACTGTTTCAGGCAGGCTATGATCACGCTCCTCTATGAGCAGTCCAACATACGCGAGATGCTTCGCACGGAGAATTTCGATTCTCTTTCCTATGAATATTATGACGGTGAAGACCTGTCCCGTTTTCGAAACGCCGTGAACACCTGCCGTAATTTTGTCAAAAATTTCAATTCTGACTACCATAATCTCTTTTTTTATGGTACAGTGGGTACTGGAAAATCATTTCTTTCCGGCTGTGTTGCCAAAGAGCTGATAGAAACCGGACATTCCGTGATTTATTTCAGCGCAACCGGCCTGTTTGATTTACTTTCTAAAAATTCCTTTGATTATAAGAATCGGGAAGAGCTTCGTGAAACTTATGCGGACTTATACCAGTGCGACCTGCTCATCATTGATGATCTGGGCACGGAACTGACCAATCAGTTCGTTACTTCCCAGTTGTTTTCGCTCCTGAATGAGCGGCATATGGGTAAAAAGGCGACTGTGATCTCCACCAATCTGTCCCTGGAGGAATTACGGAACAGATATTCTGACCGTATCTTCTCCCGCATAACCAGTCACTATGAAATCTGTAAACTGTCCGGCCAGGACATACGCATGTACAAGAAACGATTGATGAACAGAAAGTGAGGCTTCTTTCATGACCAGACGTGAAGAAAAAAGAAATCTGGAAACCATTCCTGTAGGCTCCCTGGGGATCATCCCGCTCGAAGGCTGCCGACCCTTAGGTGAAAAAGTAGATTACTATCTCATAAAATGGAGAGCCGAACGCGAGAGCGAGCATAAAGATTCCCTTGCATTCTCCGGTTACCAGAGAGATACTTATATTCTGCAGGCCGATGTGCCCAGATTCGGTTCCGGCGAGGCCAAAGGTGTCATCAAGCAGTCCGTGCGCGGTTCAGACCTGTATCTTCTTGTCGATGTTGCAAATTACAGCCTGACCTATTCTCTCTGCGGTCATGAAAACCATATGTCGCCTGACGACCATTATCAGGATTTAAAACGTATTATTGCTGCCGTAGGCGGTAAGGCAAGGCGGATCACCGTGATTATGCCCTTCCTCTACGAGAGCAGACAGCATAAAAGAACCGCTAGGGAATCTCTTGACTGTGCGCTCGCATTGCAGGAGATGGTAAATATGGGCGTTGATAACATCATCACCTTCGATGCCCACGATCCCCGTGTGCAGAACGCGATTCCACTGCATGGTTTTGAGACGGTACAGCCGGCTTACCAGTTTGTCAAAGGTCTGCTGACCCATGTGAAAGACTTAACAATTGACAGCGATCACATGATGGTGATCAGCCCCGATGAGGGCGGTATGAGCAGAGCCATCTATATCGCCAACGTACTCGGTCTGGATATGGGTATGTTCTACAAGCGGAGAGACTACACCCAGATCGTAAACGGCAGAAATCCCATTGTCGCACATGAGTTCCTGGGTTCCAGCGTAGAAGGCAAGGATATGATCATCATCGACGACATGATCTCCTCCGGTGAAAGTGTACTGGAAGTTGCATCCGCCTTGAAAGAGCGTAAGGCAAACAGAATCTTCGTCTTCTCCACCTTCGGACTCTTTACAGCCGGACTGGACCGGTTCGACGCGGCATATGCCGACGGTACGATTTTCCGTGTGCTGACTACCAATCTGATCTATCAGACACCGGAACTGCTCAGCCGTGAGTGGTATATCGACTGCGATATGAGTAAATATATCGCCTATATCATCGATACGTTGAATCATGATACTTCCATCAGCGATCTGCTGAATCCTGTGGAACGTATTCAGTCGATTGTTGTAAGATATAATGCGGGAGAACTGGAATAACCCCGCCCATATATGTTAAATCTTTTAAGCGCTTTGCATCCTAAAAAAGGTATCCCCGCGGGGATACCTTTTCTATGCTATGGGAAATTTCCATGTGTGTTTCGAGTCCGTCTGCCTGATGGTTCCCGGGCTGTGGATTACCCCCACTTATTGTTCCTTTCTGTTACGCCGCTTACGCTGCCGCCAAATCCCGACCACTTGACAGGCGCTTTATCTCCGACGCAGTTTTCAATGGTGACATTCTTTATATGGCCATTCAACTGTCCGAGGATCTGGATGGTTCCGCCGGCGTTTCCTTTAAAACTGCAATTGGATATTGTTACATTCTGGCAAGTTTGGCCGCTGTTTGGCTCAATGTCAATGCCGTATTGCGGCGCTGTCCCATTGGCGTTATTGAACTGGCAGTTCTGAACCTTCACATTCGATACGTCTGTAATAGACAGATTGCTTCGCCTGTTATGATGCAGGTTACAGTTTGCGATAGTAACGCCGTTACTGTTTTTACCACTGCTAATGCGGCCAAGATAGATACCGTCGCCCCAGCATTTGGAAACTTCCACATCACGAATATGAACATTTGTACAGCCGACGATTTCGATGCCATGCCCCGCCTCGCCGCCGCTGCCTTTGTGCGCATCGCGTTCACCGATCAGCTTTCCGCCGGAAATGTATACATCTTTACGGTCGGAAGCATAAATCATGCGATAAATCCCACTGTTTGTACCAATCGCATAGAGTTTGGCATCAGGCGACATGATCAACGACTGACCATCTCTCAGCATGATACCCGCCGTGAAACCGGGGTTTGCGGCAGCATCAATATGATACTCGCCCGCCGGGATATAGAGATAATCATAGTTGTCCTGATGTTGATATCTTACTTCATCTTCCCATCTTTGTAACAAATCATTGATTGCCTTCGTATCATCCTTACATCCCTCCGCCTGATGGTACGTAAGTACCCGGGGATCATTCGCTGTATCGATCTCGCCGCCTGCAACGACAACATAACACTGCTGGACATATCGTCCATTGCCCATAGAGACTTCGATGGTGGCAGGTCCGATCTTTTTCATGGTGATCTTGCCTGTTTCGTCTACAGATGCTATGTTCGGTTTGCTGCTTGTAAAAACAATGCCTTCCATGTCCATCGGATGCTCCGGGTCTTCATATCCGACAAAAGTTAACTGATATGTATCTCCGACAGTTCCTTCTATCGTTTTGCCTTTCTGTGTAAGGGTCGGCAGTGTGATCGTAACATTACACTGTGCCCTCTTATTACCGTCCTGCGCGATAGCTGTGACGGTTACGGTTCCTTGTTTCTTTGCATTGATCACAACGCGGACAGTCTCTGCCTGCGTGGTATTGTTCTCCTCAGAGCCGGAGTCCTCCCAAACATCCACGGTTGCAATATCGCTGTTTGAAGTAGTCCAGATTATCGTTGGGTTTGTTATCATTTGTGTCGGGTCTTTAGGCGTAAGCGTAGCGGTAATCATTCTGCTTTCCGGTTTCGTATCCAGAAGCGAAAACAACAACTTATTTTTGTCCAATGTAATCTTGTCTACGCTGTTCTTTCGATACGCTTTCTTCTGGATCTTAAAGGAACAGATTATTGTACCGCCATAATCCCCCCGGCCACGCAGGGTTACCTTTGCGTTCCCCGCCTTAATATTATTCTTGTATCCGACAATTTCATAGCAGGATGTCTGATCCGGCAGTTCTATTTTATTGTTCTTATCCGCCTTATTTGCATAAATATGGATATCCGCCGGCTTTAATGTGACTTCTTTTCCGGTATATTCCTGCGGGTCGATGACAATCTGCAATTTACTGATGTTCTTTCCGCTGTCAAAAATCCGGTAAGTGCCGCTGATCTCACCCTGATAGCTTCCGCATCCCGTCACTTTCACGGTAACGGTTGTGCCTATCGAGGGAACACTGTTTTCATTGCCATCATAACCTTCATAATGATAGCTGAGCGTTTTCTCGTAATCCGTTCCGGCCGTCAGTTTTTTCCCATTTACGTCTGTAATCGTGACGGCGGACTTCCATGCATTTTTCTTGTCGCTATGAGGCTTATCAGCAACAGTGAGAACAGCGTTGGCAATATTCGCGCGCGTCACCGTAAGGGAGATTGATTCCTTATATCCTTTATAATTACCGACACCGGTAATCTCTAAGGTCATTTCGCCGGTTTCCGCATCCTTTGGTATTTTGTTATTTTTATAGGTTACCTTATAATCGGTCTTGATTTTGAGGATATTCTGATCCTGATCCCGCAGGATAAATTCCGGTATGGCGCCGTTCTTTTGATAGGAGACGGTAAGCCTTCCGTTCCCGTCTTTAGCCACATTTTTCCAATAATAGGAAAAATGGCTTTTTTCAGTATTTGCCGTAATCTGATAAGTCTTTTTGATCGAACCTTTGTATCTGCCTTTTCCGGTAAAGGTAACGGTCACTTTTCCGACTTTTTGGGCATTGCTGTATTTCATAGTATAATCGGTATCTTCAACCAGCGTATCGGTTTTTCCGGTCTCATCTGTATAGGTCAATAATGTCTTGTTTTCCTGAAACATGCCGCCCTTTTCGGTTAGGACTTTTTGGGAGAAAGGGATGGATGTCTGCCAGTTTGCCTCAATGAATGCCGCGTTGTTGATGGCGCGGTCGGCCTCCAGCTTCAGATTGATCTGCTTAGATCCGTGATACCCCTGATCTTCTCCGGCTTCGGTAGGATAAACGTTGATATAGGCGCCCTGCAGTCCGTTCGTGTTGAAGACGTCATAGTCATACAGGGATGGATCAAGCTCCGTGCTGCCGATTTTCAGCTTTGTAATCATTACGTCAGTCTTCGTCAGCGGCACCCCGTGATAAGCATATTTTTTTGCATTTAACGTAACAGAGGCCGTGTTGAAATTCTGTTTCTTATTAAGGACAACGAGCCGCATGGGAAGAGAACCGGTGAAATTGCCTTTGCCGGTTACGGTATAAGAGTATTGTCGTCCTAATTCATAGCTGTCTCCTTTTTTATAATCTGACGGCAATTGGCCATAATCACAGATAAAGTCCTTATTAACAGCCAGTTTTTTCCGGTTATATGTTAAAACAGGTGCCGGAATATTCAGATTTTTGGCATAATTTACCACCTGCTCATAGCCCGGCGAACCGGCCAACACAGAATTTACATTGGCGGGATTGGGATCGATCTTACTGATGTCTTTCGGCAGGATCGTAAAATACAGGGTAACGCTGCCGCTGTACTGACCCTTCATATTAATGGTCACGCTGGGCGCTTTCGCCGTATTCCAGGCGGCGGCATTTACATTGTCTTTATAGGTCAGCGTATAGTCCGTCTTTTCTTTTAACAGAGTTTCCTTATGGTAAACGCGAAAATCCTGCGTGATCTTCTGTCCTGTATAGACGAGGGCATCGCTTTCCTGCAGAAAGCCGTCTACCCAGAAATCACCGGAAAGATCATACACTTCATCGTCGTCTTTGGGGACGACCGTAATATGGACGGAAGCTTTCTGATCGCCGCATGTTGCCGTGATGGTTGCCGTTCCCTCTTTTAGCGCAGTAATTTCCACGGTTTTGCCGCTGACTGCCGGCGTCGGTTCCGATATCCCGTCGTTTTCCTGCGCTAATTCTGTTCCCGGTACAGCTGCCATGGCGATCGTGTCATCGCTGCTGCTCCAGACGACAGGCATCGTAATATCCTTCGGTTCCAATGCTGCAGTGACTATAAATTTAGCGTCTGGCGCGGGGGCGGGGTGCAGCGTTACGCTTTCCGCATCCAAGGTCAAGACACCGACACTTTCCTTAATCGGCGACGTTTCTTCGGCGTCGGCAAAGGGCGCGGCTGATGAATCCGCTGCCTGATTGGTTACAGAGTTTTCGGAGACGGAATCCGCAGGCGTCTGCTGCAGATCATCTTCTTCTGTAACCGGCTCCTGTGCTGCGGTTTCTTCCGGAATCTGATTCATATCTTCCTCAGGCGCTGTTTGATCCGTTGTTTCCGCATCCGCACCGTCTACGGTATTATCCGAGACGCTCATCTGATCCGGCACATCATTTTCCGAGATGGTATCTGTCACGGTTTCCTGCGGCTGCTCTGTTTCTGACGCATCCGCATTCGCTCCGTCCGGCGCTTCGTCAGTCGTATTTGGGACGATCAAAGGGATTGTGGCCGCGGCATAAAAGGTTTCGTCCTTTCTGCTTCCGGCTGCCGGATAATATGCCGCCCGGATATAATAGTCATAAGCTTCAGGCGTGTTTGCCGTTTCATCGCCTGCGTTGTCAGCGGCCACGAACGCGGCTTCCCTGGCAGTAAGCGCCATCATCTGATCATATTCGCTCTCTGTGTCAGGAATTTCTTCCATGGTAAAATAAGGCGCGGCGGTCACTGTTTCAAAACCGTTCCAGTCATCCGGCGCGTCAAGAAGGTTTGCGCTTCCGGGGGACAGTCCCTTTTCTCCGCGGAGAATGCTCCATTCCAGAGTTCCGGTTTTTGCTGTGTCAGGGACTTCGTCTATCGCATAATTGGTAAACAGAATCAGGGTTTTGTCTGTTTCAAAAGAAAGGGGACGGTCATAAAGAAACGTGCCGTCTGCGACGGGAAGCTCTGCGCCGCCAGGAATTTGACCGATATGTAAGGCGGGCAGATCCGTGTCCGTATCGCCTGGTTCTGCAGTATCTACCGTGTCCGGCAGGGCTGCCGTTTCCTCCACGGCAGGATCTGTGCCTGGCGTCTCATTGGGAAGCATATTGTTTTCCGAAATGGAATCTTCCACGGTAATGGCGCTTTCCGCAGCCGCTGCCATCATACCGCCGCAGTCGCCAAATGCCAATGCCATGGCAAGTATCGATGCCAGCCATCTTTTTTTGCTTCTCATAATTCTGATTCCTCCTTATGTATTCCTGCCTCTTATGAAATCTGCTGCAGGATGATCTGACAAAATTTCTTTTTATAAAATATCCGAAAACAGCACAGATTATTATAGCACAAAAGAGCGAAAAATAGAATGGGATTTCTTTCTTGAACAGTAATTCAGGTAACAGTTCAGACTTGCACTATTCCGCGAGTAAAATCGCTCTGTATGCGATTTTATGAGTTGTGAAAGCGCCAAAATGCGACTTTGGAGCATTTTGTGTGCATCAGGAGTGACAGTGAAGCCGAAGGCTGAACTGTTACTAATTCAACTTGCTTTTCCGATCATGCCATGTTATACTTGGAAACGTTGGAATCCCCGCAAACGCGGAAAGATACGACAAATATACACGGTGAGTTCGAGACCTTCCTCACCTAAAACAAAACTAAAGGAGACAAATGC
>ERZ777011.2639-NODE-2639-length-13528-cov-2.617680_pt1 | contig 13528 bp, 13 predicted proteins | sample MGYA00374964_ERZ777011 | MGnify/ENA primary metagenome ERZ777011 (study PRJEB29310, sample SAMD00008975) | mouse gut metagenome | study: EMG produced TPA metagenomics assembly of the Metagenome analysis of fecal microbiota from mouse which was promoted...
CTCTTACAATCGATTTAACTCTTTTTAAACTGGAATTTACTTTTTCACTTCACGTATTTTTGATAGTTTTTAATAGTTATTTCATTTGGTTTTATCTTATCTAGGAGATTCCATGGAATAGGAAAGGAGATGGAAGCATTATCACGAAGTCTTAGGGAATAGGGAGCAACACTAGTAGCGCCTTTACTATTTCTTAAATAATCGATAAAAATTTTGTTTTTGCGTTTTTCTTTACTCATATTAGTAGTGTATTTATCTGGCCATTTAGTTTCCATTAATTTAGCGATGTTATGAGCAATACTTTTAAATTTTGACCAACTAACTTGATTATTAAAATTAACACAAATATGGTATCCTTTACCACCACTGGTTTTTAGAGTACTATTAAGGTTTAATTCATCTAAAATATTTTTTAAGTCTTTTACACCTTCACGTACTTTTTTTAGACTTAAATTAGTATCAGGATCTAAATCAAAAACCATTAAATCAGGATTATTTAAACTATCTATTGTTGACCCCCAAATGTGAAATTCAAAACTGTTCATTTGGAGTTCATTAATTAAACCAGTAATATCTTTTATATAATAATAGTCTTCTTTATGACTGGCGCTAGTTATTTTTTTAGTGCCTAAACCTTTATTTCTATTTTCTAGATGTTTTTTAAAAAAAGGTTCCTTATTTATACCACTAGGAGCTCTTACAACACTTAGGAGACGATTTTTTATTTTAGGAGACATTAATTGCCAAATAGATTTATAGTAAATAATAATATCTAGTTTAGTTATTTTAGATTTAGGGAATATTATTTTATTAGGATTAGTGATGGTTACACCTTCAATAATAATAGGTCTATTTTTATCTTTTATAGGAGCATTATTTTTTATATCTTCCATAGTACGTCCAGTTTTAATACTTGTTGCAAATTCATTTATATCAGTATATAATTTTAGGTTATCATTTTCTTTTATTAAGAGCCAATTATTGGCTTTTAGTTTTACTAGAGTCCATCTACCTCTTAGACGTTTACCATATAAAATAAATTTAAAATTACCTTTTTGGTATGATGATTTTAAATTATTAAGTGGTTCATAAAAGCCATAGTCCCAAAGCATAACTGAACCTGCGCCATAGTTAGCTTCAGGAATATTGCCTTCAAAAGTACGATAAGATAAAGGATGATCCTCTACATGGATAGCGAGACGTTTATCTTTAGGATTATAGGATGGACCTTTAGGTACAGCCCAACTTAAAAGAATGCCTTCATACTCTAGTCTAAAGTCATAATGATCTTTATGAGCAATGTGGTGTTGTACACAAAAACGTAGTCTTTTAGAAGATTTGGCTAACTTACCTTTAGGTTCTTTGGTTTTATTAAAATTACGCTTAGCATTATATTCAGATAATTTTTTTGTCATATTAAAACCTCAATATTAGTTTGAGGTATTTTATTTTTTCTATACTTAATCTTTTTTAATTTTAATGGTAAACTGATAGTAATCATTTGAATCTGTTTCTTCCATATTAATATTAAAGCCTTTAGAACTTAAGATATCTTTAGTATCTCTTATTTCATTTATAGCTTCTTTTAAATTAATTTCTCTTTTTGTTTCTTCTTGTTTTTCATAATTAGGATCTAAAGTATCTATTAAGCTTATTGGGTCAAAATCAGTATCTTCATAACTAGAGGTGGCTTTAAAATTATTGCTTATATTTGCTTCTTTAGGGGCATCAGGAAAGTCTGATTTTTCAGGCTGCTTTTTAGGAAGTGGTAAATCTATGTCTATAGCAGGAGCTTTTAAATTCATTTCATCCATATTCATATTTACAGTCTCATTTTCTAAGAAATTAAAGAAGTTCCCTTTAGCATCATTACGAGCTTGTTCAACTGGTATTACTTCAGGGTTGTATTTCTTTTCGATTTCAATTTCCCGAAGACGACGAGCAATTTCACTATCTTCATCAATTTTTGGTAGAGCAGTAGCTTCTTTTCTAATAGCATCAATATCTAAAGATTTTACTAAAGGAATATCACCTTCGTCTTCATCTGATGGTTCTTCTTTGATTTCACTTTTGTATTTATTTAATTCTAATTTTAAAGCTTCATCAAGCTGTCTTACAGTTAAGCGATCATTAATAATTTTTTTAAGCCATATTTTTTGATCTTCTTTAGTAGGAAGAACAAGCAGGCTTCTTGCATGACGTTCGCTTATCTTATTATTTAAAAGAGCTTCTTGAACTTCTTCATCAAGATTTAAAAGGCGAAGCTTGTTCGCGATAGCGCTTTGACTTAGACCCATTTTTTTAGCAAGTTCTGCTTGAGTTAAATAGCCTTTGTCTAGCAGATTTTTATAACTTCTAGCTTCTTCTATAGGTGTTAAATTACGTCTTTGAACATTTTCAACTATGGCAACTTCGGCACTTTGTTTATCATCAACTTGGGCGATAATAGCAGGAACTTTAGCAAGACCTGCGATAGTCGCGGCTTTATATCTTCGTTCGCCTGCAATAATTTCGTATTTATCGTTAATTCTTCGCAAAACAAGAGGTTGAATAATGCCGTGTTGTTTAATAGAATTAGCAAGTTCCTCTAGGCCACGATCATCAAAATTAAGTCGGGGTTGAAACCGATTGGGAATTATATCTGTTATAGGTATTTGCATAATACTTTGCTCTAAATTCATACTAATCAACCTCTATTTTCTCTTATACTACATTTTATCATTTTTTAGAGTCTTTTGCAATTCATTTTATTTTTCTAATGTTAATTTTTGATTAGGTTCATAGTTTGGTTCTATATTTTCATGATAAAAGCTAATAATTTCATTGATATCATATTCATCTTCGAACATACCAGCTTCTAGTAAGTAGGGGATAATTCTTTCTTCTGATACTATAGTTAAATCAGAACCAATTTTATATTCTGTACTTTCATAGTCTTTATTTGTACTATTTAGCGTAATTGTTTTTGTAGTTTTATTTATTAAAGTGGTGCCATTATCTAAGTCAATATATATATCATTTTGTGCTCCATTATCATATATAGTAGTATTTAAACCTACTAGTTTCGTAAAAGTAGAGTCTCCTACGGTAAATGTTAGAATTTTTATAAATTCCATATTTTCTGCGATAACATTTCCAGTTATAGCATCATTTTTGTATGTGATTGTAGAATTATAAAGGAAATTTTTATCACCAACTGCTTTTTTAGTACTACCACATCCAGATAAAAAAATTGTTAAAGCTAGAGCAGCACTTAGGACTTGTTTTTTTTCATTTTTAGACATATATAGCACCTCTTTAGGAATTATATTTTAACACATTATTCATTATTGTCAAGATAATTAAAAAGGTTAGTAACTTTTAGGGAAGGATAGTATTTAGTTATTTCTTCTTTTAAATATAAGCCCTTTTTTAGAATATGAGGATAATCATTAATGATTGTATCGCTAGTATAGGCGCAAATATTCTCAAAGATGCGGGCGCGATCTTCTAAATCGTAAGAGTGAGAATAGGTATCAATAAAGTAAGCGCTATCTGTTGCATCTTTTAAAGTATAATCAAAAATTGGTTCTTTCGTGTATGATTCATTATAATGAAAATCTTGAGGATTTAGATTAGACCATTTGGGAAAAGAAGTTATTTTAGAGTTATGAAGGTTTAATTCTATGTTATGCATAAGTTCATGACAAAATAGTTCTTCAACATTGTATTGGTTAATATCAATTACGATAATATATTCATTATTGTAAGTAAAACTATAGGCGGCAGGATTAGAAATTTGAGTAGTTGTGTCCATAGGAGTTAGAGTGCCTGTTAAATAGATATTTAGCCCTTTAAAGTTGTCTTTATAAAAATTATTAAAAAAATCCAGAGTAAACTTGGGGAGAATAGTGTTTATTTTAGATAATGCAACATCTATTATATCATCATTAGTTATTTTTTCTGCAGTAAAATCTGGATAGTTTAGAATAGCATCTTCTTTAGTTTTAATGTTAATATTATAATCTTTTTTTATTTTGGTTAAAAGACTTAGGGAATCATTTTGTTCTTCAAAGTCTATATTGTTTAAATATATAACATGTATTTTGGTGGATGTTAGAAGATATAGTTTATTATTGGTATAAAAAATAGTAATAATATCTTTTAAGTTTAAATTTGTTTCTAAAAATGCGGAGGTTTTAATATCATATATTTTTAAATTATAAGTGTTTTTATTGTAAACATAGAGAATATTCTCGTTATAAGTTAAAATATCATTTGAATCTAGAGAATAAGATATTTCTGTAATATCATTAGTTTCTAAATTATATATTTTAAGAGTATCTTGAGTATTAAAAATAAAGCCACTAGCAAAAGAATAGTAAGAACTAGCGATTATTTTCTCATCATTTTTAGTATTAACATTATATAAAAAGTAAGTATTATTACTTTGGTATAATAAAAATGTATTAGTTTTAGTTTTTAAATAATCTTTAAAAATATAATTTTCATAAAGGGAAGGAAGATTACGATAAATTTGATCTTGGTTATTAATAAGAATATTTAAAGTTTTTGCATTTACTTTAAGATAAGTGTCTTTATAAGGAATAGTTGTCGTTGTATTTTTAGAATTTAAAAGTTCATGAAAATTATAATTGTAAATTATAGTATTTGTATCACTTTTGCAGGTAATAATATCTGTTTTTAAAGAACAATTTAGGGGAGTATTGAAACTTTTTAATAAAATATTTGTATTATCAGTTATTTTATAGAGATTATAATTATGATAATCCTCGGTTAAATAATAAACATTGTCTTCTTTTAAAGAGTAACCTTTAAGACTAGATGTTTCTTTATAGCTTAAGGAACTGTTTACTTTTATTAGGTTTGTAGTTGGTTTAGTTTTGGTTATGGTTAATTTTAGACATAAAAATGCCATTAAACTTAAGCTTAATATTAAGATAATATTCTTTTTCATTTAAAAAATCTCCTACTTTAAATATAGGAGAAATTAGATTTTTTATGTCTAGTTATTTTAGCGGTTTATGAAGTATTTTGTCATAATCACGGGGATACATAGGAGAGGTTACTTGATTTTTTTTGATTACAATTAAACTTCTATTGCTTGTATTATCAGGAAGAGTAAATTCGATAATATCTGTTATTTCACTGTTTAAAAGAGCAATAGTAGAGGAAGCTTCTGCAACTTCTTCAGCACTTAGACCTTTCATAGCAATAAAATACCCTTGTTCTTTTGTGTAGGGAATAGCAAGTTCTGTTAAAATGCGAAGAGAGGCAACTGCGCGAGACGTAACAATATCAAAATGATGGCGGTAACTTTTGTCTAAACATTCGGCACGAGTTATTATGGTTGTGATATTTTCTAGTTTTAGTTTTTTAATTACATCTTGTAAAAAACCAATTTTTTTCTTATTAGAATCGATTAATGTAATATCAAGATTTGGAAAAACTATTTTCAAGACAAGGCCTGGGAAACCGGCACCTGTGCCAATATCTAATATGGTAAGTTTTTCTGTTAAATCACAAGCTTTTATTAAAGTAAGAGAATCATAGAAATGTTTTAAATAAATATCTTCAGGAGTAGTAATAGCTGTTAAATTAAACTTCTCGTTATATTCTAAAAGCATTTCCTTATAGATGCGTAATTGTTCTAGTTGGATTGATGTTATATTAATATTTAGTTTTTTTAGTTCTGTAATAAAATTTTCAATGTTCAATTTTTTTCACCTAGTTTAATTATAACATAATTAGAAAGAAGATGCTATTTATTATATTTCTTTTTTAAATAAACAGATAAAATGGCTAGATCAGAAGGATTGACTCCAGAGATACGTGATGCTTGACCCATGGTTTTAGGACGAATTTTTTCAAGTTTTTGACGAGCTTCACTAGCAAGATTAGGAATATCATTATAATTAATATCTAAAGGGATGATTTTTTCTTCAAGCTTTAGCATCCGTTCTACTTCTTTGTAAGACTTAGCAATATATCCTTCATATTTGGTCTCAATTTCAACTTCTTCTAATATTTCATCAGGGTAGTCAAGACTAATTAAATTTTTTAAAAAAGAGATTTTTATTTCAGGTCTTTTAAGCAAAAGATAGAGACTAACACTATATGACGGAATTTCTAAATTATTAGATGTAAATAATTCTTTTATTTTAGGATTTAAAGAAAGGTTATTATTTCTTAAAATATTTTTAATTTCATTTATAGTTTCTTTTTTGTTTATGACAGTTTGATATCTTTTGTCATCAATAGTACCATTTTTATAACCTAACTCGCGAAGTCTTAAGTCAGCATTATCATGACGTAAAATTAGACGAAATTCAGCACGACTAGTTAACATACGATATGGTTCACTAGTTCCTTTAGTAACTAAATCATCAATTAAAACGCCAATATAAGCATCACTTCTTTTCAAAATTAAAGGCTCTAATCCTTTTAATTTATGATGGGTATTTATTCCTGCGATTAAACCTTGGCTAGCGGCTTCTTCATAGCCAGATGTGCCATTTATTTGACCCGCGGTAAATAGATTTTCGATTATTTTATTTTCAAGACTAGGCTTCATTTCCAGGGGATCTATTGCATCATATTCAATGGCGTAAGCATATTTAGTTATTATGGCATTTTCTAAGCCTTTTAGACTATGAACCATTAATTCTTGAACATCTCTTGGCATAGAAGTAGAAAAACCTTGTAAATACCACTCATCATAATAAAGACTTTCTGGCTCCATAAATAATTGGTGGCGTTCTTTATCTGAAAATCTTACTATTTTATCCTCAATAGATGGGCAATATCTAGGTCCTATTCCAGTTACATATCCACCATACATGGCTGATTTATTTAGATTATCTTTTATTATTTGGTGAGTTTTGCTATTTGTATATAGTAAATAACATTTTTGTTGGTTATTTATTTCGTATAAAGGTGCTATATCATGAGAAAAAGTATAGTATTTATTATCACCAGTTTCTTCTTGCATTTTAGAAAAATCGATGCTATCTTTTTTTATACGAGGAGGAGTTCCAGTTTTAAGTCTTTGAATTGTTAAACCTAGACTTTTTAAGTTATCACTTAAATGATTGCTTCTGGCTTCTCCGTGAGGACCACCAGGGGTATTTTCTTTACCTATTAAAATATTTCCTTTAGTATAAGTTCCTGTGGTTAAGATAACTGTTTTTCCTTTTATTTTTGTTCCATCAGATAGAATTACACCTTCTACCTTTTTTTTATTAGTAATTAAATCTTCAACCATACCTTCTAAGATACTCAAATTAGGTGTACTTTGTAGAGTTTCTAACATAATACGAGGGTAAGTTATTTTATCAGCTTGGCAACGCAAACTTCTAACGGCAGGGCCCTTTTCATTGTTTTACATTTTTATTTGAAAATGGGATTTGTCGGCGACTATACCCATTATGCCTCCTAAAGCATCTATTTCACGCACAATAATTCCTTTAGCTGTTCCGCCTATAGAAGGGTTACAAGGCATATCGGCAATATTTTTAATGTTGGCAGTAATAAGAAGGGTTTTTAAGCCAAGATATGCGCCTATATGAGAAGCTTCACATCCAGCATGACCACCACCTACAACTATTAAATCATACATATTATTCATCTCTTTTTCCATTTTTTATTTTAAATAAAGAAAATACAAAAGTAAAAATGCTTAGTATTAAAACTACTATTAAAGTAATTATTAATGGCCAAAATATAACTATTATAAAGGAAACAGACTTATTTAGAATTATACTTAAAATAATTATTAGAGCTGTTAGCATAGTAATAACACTTACATTTCGTAAATACTTCCAGGCCTCTATTTTTAACATTTGTTTCATCTCCTTTCTAAGTTTTTTTCGTAATAATTGAAATTTCCAACATTATCTTGCCATTGGAGATTTCCAATTAAATTATAATTCAATTTATTAAATAAGGCATTCATTTTAAAATTGCTAATCTCAGTATCAGCCTTTATTAAATAAACATTATTCATCTTAGCTAAATGTTCAGCGTATTTCATAAATTTATAAGCTATTCCTAAGTGTCTATAATTCTTAGCGATACCTAATCGATGGATTATATAAGCATCGGCTTTAGTACTTTTTTCTACAATTTGATATTCGTCTTCTAGATCTTTAGTAATACAAACAAACCCTACTACTTCATTATTTTCTTCATAAACGTACAAAGAATTATTCTCTAAATCTTTAGTGAAATCTTCAATAGTAGGGTAGTTTTGGTGCCACTGAGGGTTAGCTAATTCTTGCATTTCTTCTATAATGCTTTCTTTTATTTCAATTATTTTTGCTAAATCATTTAAATTTGCTTCTCTTATCATTTTTAAACTCACTTTCCTAAACAAAATTTGCTAAATAAAGTATCTAATAGCTCATCTTGATAAGATTCCCCAGTTATTTCACCTAAAGAGTCCCAAGCGGCTTTAATATCAATAGCTATCATATCGACAGGAATTTTATTACTTACATTATTTAAAGCATTATTAATATGAATTAAAGCAGTTTTAATTAGATTGATTACTCTAGATGATGAAACCACTTCTAAATTACTAGTATTTATTTTTTCTAAGTCAAATAATTCTACTATTTTATTTTTTAAATCGTCTAGTCCTTCATCGGTTAAAGTAGTGCCAGTTATATATTCACTTTCTAATTGGAGATTGTTTTTTAAATCATTTTTATTAACAAAAGTTATATGAGTTTTGTTTTTTATTTTCGTAGCGATTTCTATATCTTCAGAGCTTAATTTTTCATTATTATTTAGAACATGAATAACTAAATCAGCTTCACTTAACATAGCTAGAGATCTATCAACACCAATTTGTTCAACAATATCTTTAGACTTTCTAATACCAGCAGTATCAATAAATTTTAAACGGATTCCTTTAAATTCAATCTCGCCCTCAACTATATCACGAGTAGTACCAGGAATATTTGTTACAATAGCTTTATTTTCACCAAGTAAATGATTTAGAATACTACTTTTACCAACATTAGGACGACCTACTATAGTTACTTTAATTCCTTCACTAACAAGCTTACCAATTTTAGATTCACTTAGTAAACTTTCTAGTTCTTGTTTTATTTCTTTTAATTTAGGAGGCAGGTTGTCTAATGTTATTTCTAAAGCGTCTTCATATTCTGGGTAATCAATATTAACTTCAATATTAGCCATTAACTCAACAATTATGTCACGAACTTTTTTTATTTTGCGAGAAATTTTACCACTTATACCATTTAGAGCTAATTTACGTTCTAGATCAGTATTAGAACTTAAGAGGGCATTTACACTTTCAGCTTCACATAAGTCTAAGCGCCCATTTAGAAAAGCTCGTTTAGTAAATTCACCTTTCTCTGCTAGACGAATACCAATTTCTAACAATACTTCTAATATTTTTTTAGTTGTAGCAATGCCTCCATGAGAGTTTATTTCGACAATATTTTCTTTAGTGTAAGTTTTAGGAGCCCGAAAGACTGTGACTAATACTTCATCAATTACTTCATTATTTTTAACAATATGACCATAGTGAATAGTGTGACTTTTAGCTTTTGTTAAATCTGAGCCTTTAAAGATATCGGCTACTTTAGAGATGGCATCATCTCCACTTATCCGAATAATAGAAATAGCTCCGATTCCTAGGGCTGTAGATATCGCACAAATTGTATCGTTCATGGCTTGTCACTTCCTTTTTAATCGGGTTTATTATAGCATTATTTTTACTATTTTACAATAAAAAAGACAGAGAGATTAACTCTCATGTCAAATGTTTATCCAACTTTGTTGGAAGTATAAGAATAAGGTAAGAAAATGGTTATATATTTTTTATTTCTTACCTAATTTTAAATTTAACATAGTTTGGCTATTATTTAAATGTAATATCATAGTTGCTTGGTCCTTCAATACATTTTCCATCTATATCAAAGCGAGATCCATGACAGTGACAGTCCCAAGTTTTTTCTAATTCATTAAATACTAAACCACATTTCATGTGAGGGCATTTATTTATAACTGTGTGTTCTATACCTGTTTCATCAGTATAGATAGCTACATTTATCCCGCGTATTTTCTTGTAGATAACTTTTTGGTTATTAACATTATTTTTAGTACTATTTAAAAAGGATTTTAAGTTATATGCCAAGTTCTTAGGTAAATTGATGATTTTGGCTAAATTTATATTTCTTTTGGGAGAAAATAATTGCTGATAAGAGTTTTGTTTTTTTAGGATTATATCACTTAGGATAATTCCCGCTAGAGTACCATTTGTGATACCCCATGCATTATATCCGGTTCCTATTAGTAATTGGTTATTTTTAGTTATACTTCCAATAAACGGTAGATAATCGTTAGTCATGATATCATTATTACTCCATAAATAATCTAGATGGTCTTTAGTTTCTAAATTTTGAAAATATTTATTTATGCTTTTGATATTGGCTGAGGGTATAGTAGTATTTATGTAAATAAGATAGTTATCTTTAGAATCATTATAATATCTTATGGAATGCGGGTCTTTATCAATACTGATAGCGCTTATATTTAAGTTTTCTGATACTTTTCTTGCACCTATAAAGGAAGTTTCAATATGACTCTTTAATGGTAGTAATAAAGGATATATAAAGTAAGGATAATGGCAAGCAATAATTATATGTTTAGTTTTTATTTTTATGTTTTTGATAGTGCAAATATAATAATCATTTTCTTTAGTAATATTTTCGATTTTAGAGTTCTCATAGATATTTTTATTTAATAATTCTTTTAAATGATTTATGTATTTTGTAGGATTAAAAGTGTAAGTATTAGAAATTTTAAAACAGTTTTTAAGATTAATATCTTTAGAATTTATATTTATATATTCGGGAGTTTGGCCAGCATTTTTATAAAAATTATAACAACTATCTAGATTAGAGATAGATGTTTCATCACAGGTAAATACATAAGATTTTACTTCTTTTAAGTCACAATCAATGCCTTCATTTACAATTATATTTTTTAGAGTATGCATAGCATCTATTTGGGATTTTAAGTACTCTACCGCGATTTTATTGCCATGATATTTGCGAATATTTGTGATGAGAGGCTCTTGCACAAAAGTAATTTTAGCGGTACTTTTCATAGTAATTCCTGTACCACAAGCATTTCTTTCTACTAATATAGTTTTTAAATTACTATCTTTTAGGTTATATAGGCAAGACAAACCAGTTATGCCTCCACCGATAATTAAAACATCTACATCCATATTCTTTTTAAGCGGTTTTAAATATTTAATAGGTTGTTCCCAGATACTTTTATTTTTCATATGACATCATTATTAATATAAGTAAAATTTAAAGTTTGATACATAAATAACTTGATTTTTAGTTAAAATTTTGGTATTCTATAAATGTTTTATATATTAAAACAAATGGCGGAATTGGTGAAGTGGTTAACACGGCAGATTGTGGCTCTGTTATGCGTGGGTTCGATCCCCACATTTCGCCCCATATTGGAATTTACGCACACCTTTGTGCTTAAAACTTTAGTAAAAGTTCGGAATACTTGATATTATGGACTTTTTTCTTTTGTTAAATTTTAAAGTATAATAGAATTTAATTGACAAATGGTTAAAATATGCTATAATGATAACATAAGTTACCGATGTTAGAAAGGTGGTTATCATGGCAGGCAAGAGTATCATTGATAAAGAAACGCTTTTAAAAGTAGCAATGGGAATGGTTGAAGCCTTGGGAATTGAAAGTATTAACGCTAGATCATTAGCTAATATGGCAGGGATTTCGACTAAGCCTATTTATCGTTTGTATACTAGTCTTGAAGATTTAAAAAGAGATGTTAATGAATTAATAAAAAGAGAATATGATTCATTCATTATGAAAAGGGTAGATAATAAAAATGCTCTTATTACAGTATCTGTTGCTTATATTGAATTTGCACAAATGCACAAAAATTATTTTCGTTCTATGTTTTTATCCCATAATCTTAATTGGACTAGTGTTAATGATGTATTAAATGAAAAATGGAATCAGTCAACAATTATTAATTTAGTAAATAAACACGGACTAAGTTTTGAAGCAGCTAAAGATTTATTTATGCATGTTTGGCTATATGCTAATGGGCTAGCTACTCTTATAGCTTCTAATGAACTTACTATTGATAATAAAGAAATACTTGTAAGAGTAGTAAAGATATATAAGGAATTATCTAAAAACTTTAAAGAAATTAAGCCAAAAGTTAAATAGAAGGTTAAAAATAGCAATATTTTTAATTTTTTTGAAAAAATTTCATAGTTCGACAAATTTAGCACTCTTTTTGTGATAGGATAGAAACATTTCATTTTTATGAAATTAGAAAGGAGAAAAATTTGTGCCTACTTTACTTGAACCTAATATAATAACATTTGTGCCTATTTTGGATAAAATTACTTTTAAGTATTTATTTGGAACTCAAAAAAATATTAGATTTACAGAATATTTATTAGAGGCGTTGCAAAATAAGGAAAGTGGTTATTATCATAATAAGTTAAGAATAATAAATAATTTTTCTAAAAATTTAGATTATGATAATGGAATAGATACGAATATAAGAATTAATATAGATAATAAAGAAATTTTTATTCTTTGTGTGTATACTAATTTTAATAATATAGCACGAATTAAAAGTCTTATGTATTTGGCATTTTCACTGGCAACGCATTTAAATAATATTACGGATTTAAGAAAAATTAAAAAGCATACACAATTTAATATTGTTTCAGGAGTACATTTTCGACATCAAGAATTTGCTTTATTAAACAAAGATTGCCTTAATAATAATTTTATTGATAATATTTTAAATATATATGTGTTGAATAGTGATAAATATATTTCTAAAATGTATAGAGGTAATAAAAAACTTTGTAGTATTATGGAATTTTTAAAAGCAAATACCAAAGAAGAGGCTTTAAGATTGGCCAGAAAAGGAGATAAAATAATAATGGATATGTGGCATGAAGTAGAGACTTTTAGAATGGATAAATGGTATGATAAATATTTTAGTAGTAAAAACTATGATGATAATATACATAATTTAAATTTAAATGAAAATATTATGAAAACAAAAATTGATATTGCTAGAAATATGTTAAAAATAGGAATTGATGCAAATACTGTAATTATAACAACAGGGTTAGAAAAGAAAGATATTTTAAAACTTAAGGAAGAGTAAGATACTAGTACCTGTCAAGTACTCACTAAATAAAAAGATAAATTAATTTAGATATTTAAGCCGATACTGTACAGGTGACAAGTATCCTAAATTCTTTTGAATACGTTCGTTATTATACCAATGAACGTATTTTTTGATTTCTTCTGCAGCTTGCTTTCTAGTTAATTTATTAAATTGACATAACCATTCATGTTTTAGTTGCATAAACCAGTTCTCAATTGGACAGTTTTCCCAACAATGCCCACGATGAGACATACTTCTTGTGAATCCTATTTTTTCAGCTAATTTAACATATTCATAT
>ERZ777011.2644-NODE-2644-length-13498-cov-3.711002_pt1 | contig 13498 bp, 7 predicted proteins | sample MGYA00374964_ERZ777011 | MGnify/ENA primary metagenome ERZ777011 (study PRJEB29310, sample SAMD00008975) | mouse gut metagenome | study: EMG produced TPA metagenomics assembly of the Metagenome analysis of fecal microbiota from mouse which was promoted...
TCGGCGCAGCCCAGTGTTTATAAGGGTTACGCCGATTTTGCTTCCAAACTTGAGAGACAAAAAAATACTGAAAATCTTCCTCCGCAGAATAAGATTTTCAGCATTTTTTCGGGTTGGGCTATTTTAAAAAAATAGTCGCAGCTGATAGGGGAATCGAACCCCTGTTTCCGCCGTGAGAGGGCGGCGTCTTAACCGCTTGACCAATCAGCCTTAGCAGGTATCAGGAACGGTACTTGCTAATAATAATACATATCTCACAAAAATGCAAGAACTTTTTTCAATTTTTTTAAAAATCAAAAAGACTCAGCTGGTTGGACTCCGGCAGATCCCCCAGAAGCCCCAGCTCCGCCATCATATCCGCCATATTCTTGGATACCTTGGTCCGGTCCCGGAAATCGTCCTTCGACAGAAAGGGACCGTTTCTGGCCGCCTCCACAATGGCGTCTGCCGCCTTCTCTCCCAATCCTTCAATACTGTTTAAGGAGGGCATCAGTTTACCGTCTATGATCTGGAAGGAACGGGACTGCACCCGGAAGATGTCAATGGGCATGAACTCATATCCCCGCTCATACATTTCCTGGACGATCCTCATGTCACCGTAAATCTGCTCTTCCTTGTTTGTCAGCGGCTCCGCTCCCGGTTCTTTGGCAGAAACCGCATCCATGCGCCGTCGGAATTCCTTCATAATAGATTCCATATGTGCCCTTCCCTGACACATGAGCGCGTAAGAAAAGGCCTTTGCCCGAATGCTGAAAAAGGCGCCGTAATAGGCCAGGGGATAATGAATCTTGCAGTAGGCGATACGCCACGCCATCATCACATATGCCGCCGCATGGGCCTTGGGAAACATGTATTCTATCTTTTCACAGGATTTAATATACCAGTCCGGCACGTCATGGGCCTCCATGTCCTCCTTCCATTCCTTCCACTGCTCGGGGCTGGTCTTTCCCTTTGCCACCATACCCTTTCTGACCGCCTCCATGATCTTAAAGGACTTCTCCGGCTCCATGCCCTTGTTAATCAGGTAAGTCATAATATCGTCACGGGTACAGACACAGGTGGAGATGGTAGCCGTACCCGAGCGGATCAGATCCTGGGCATTTCCCAGCCATACATTGGTGCCGTGGGAGAGGCCGGATATTCTTACCAGGTCCGAAAAGCATTTCGGCCGGGCCTCCAGCACCATCCCCATGGCGAAGTCCGTGCCAAACTCCGGGATTCCCAGGCAGCCCAGCTTTGTGCCGCCGATCTGCTCCGGCGTAATCCCCAGAGCGTCCGTATTCTGGAACAGGCTCATGACCTCCTTCCCGTCTAAGGGGATGGTCAGGGGGTCCCGCCCCGTCATATCCTGAAGCATACGAATCATGGTGGGATCATCGTGTCCCAGAATATCCAGCTTCAGCAGGTTGTGGTCAATGGAATGGTAGTCAAAATGGGTAGTCACGGTATCCGTGGTCATGTCGTTGGCAGGATGCTGTACCGGGGTAAAGGAATTAATATCCTGCCCCAGAGGCAGCACTACAATACCGCCGGGATGCTGGCCCGTGCTCCGCCGCACTCCCACGCAGCCCTGAAGCAGCCTCTCGATCTCGCTGCCCCGCTTGTGTATGTCCCGCTCTTCAAAATAGGTCTTCACATAGCCGTAAGCCGTTTTGTCCGCCAGGGTGGCAATGGTTCCTGCCCGGAAGGTCTGCCCGGCTCCGAAAATCACCTCCGTATACTTATGAGCCTTGGACTGGTATTCCCCCGAAAAATTCAGGTCAATATCCGGCTCTTTGTCCCCTTTGAAGCCCAGGAAGGTCTCAAAGGGAATGTCAAAGCCTTCCTTGTGCAGCGGCTCCCCGCAGACCGGGCAGGCCTTGTCCGGCATGTCGATCCCCGCCGTTCCCGCATAAGCCTTCACCTCATCGCTGTCAAAGTCCACATAATGACATTTACTGCAATAATAATGAGGGCTTAAGGGGTTGATCTCCGTGATGCCGGACATGGTAGCCACGAAGGAGCTTCCCACGGAGCCTCTGGAGCCCACCAGATAGCCGTCTTCCACAGACTTCCACACCAGCTTCTGGGCAATGATGTACATCACCGCAAACCCGTTCTTAATGATGGAATTCAGCTCCCGCTCCAGCCGCTCCTCCACAATTTCCGGCAGCTTTGGCCCGTAAATCTCATGAGCCCTGTCATAGCAGATCTTGGTCAGGGTCTTGTCACTGTCCGCTATCACGGGAGGACATTTGTCCGGCCGCACCGGGGAGATGGTTTCGCACATGTCCGCAATCATATTCGTGTTTTTCACCACCACCTCATAGGCCTTCTCGCTGCCGAGGTAAGAAAACTCCTCCAGCATTTCCTCCGTGGTGTGCAGAAATAAGGGCGCCTGGTTATCCGCGTCGTCAAACCCCTTATAACCCATGATGATCCGCCGGTAGACCTCGTCCTCCGGATCCAGGAAATGAACGTCACAGGTCGCCACCACCGGCTTATGAAACTGTTCTCCCAGCTCCACGATCCTGCGGTTGATATTCTGTATATCCTCGGCGGAATTCACACTGCGTATCTTCTCCGAGGCGATCATAAACTGATTATTGCCCGTGGGCTGGATCTCCAGATAGTCATAAAACCTCACCAGCCTGGCAATCTGCACGTCGCTCTGCCCGTCCAGCAGCGCCCGGTACAGCTCACCGGCCTCGCAGGCACTGCCCAGGATCAGCCCTTCCCTGTATTTTTCCACCAGGCTTTTGGGGATCCTGGGATGGCGGCTGAAATAGGTCAGATGGGACGCCGATACCAGCCGGTACAGGTTGATGCGCCCCATATCGTTCTTCGCCAGAATGATGGCATGGTGGGTGGGCAGCTTCTTCACCACCAGATCTGCGCTCTTTTCCCCCAGCTCATTTAGTTCCTTTAAGTCAGTAACCCCCTGCTCCGCCAGCATTTTCACGAATTTCACAAAGATCCAGGCAGTACACTCCGCATCGTCCACCGCCCGGTGATGGTTCTCCAGGGAGATATTCAGGCTCTTTGCCACGGCGTCCAGGGTATGCTTCGACTGATTGGGCAGAAGGATCCTGGCGATCCCCACGGTGTCCACATAGGTATAATCCGTGGGAAAACCCTGCCTTCTGGAATTCTCCGTGATAAAGCTCATATCAAAATTTGCGTTGTGGGCCACCATTACGCATCCGGCACAAAATGCCAGAAACTCCGGCAGCACTTCCTCGATCAGGGGCGCATCCATCACCATCTCATCCCGGATGCCGGTGAGCTTTTCGATTTCAAAAGGGATGGGCACCTGGGGATTGACAAAAGTGGAAAAACGCTCCGTCACCCGGCCGCCGCTTACCTTCACCGCGCCGATCTCGATAATGCGGTTATTCACCGGCGAAAAGCCCGTGGTCTCAATGTCAAAGACCACAAAATCATCCTCCAGGGCCTGCCCTTTCTCCCCGGTGACAATTTCCCACAGGTCATCCACCAGATAAGCCTCCACTCCGTAAAGGATCTTAAAAAAGTCCTGCTTGTCCGGATTATTGTCCCCCGCCTCCTGGCGCTTTTTCTTTTCCTCCTTCCAGAGATCCTCCCACACATGGTTGGCGTCGGTAAAGCTCTGTACCACGCCGTGGTCCGTGATTGCTATGGCCCTGTGCCCCCATTTGCGGGCCCGCTTTACAATGTCCTTTGCCTCGGAGACTCCGTCCATGTCGCTCATTTTGGTATGACAGTGAAGCTCCACCCGCTTATAAGGCGAGGTATCCACCCGGGCCGTGGTAAAATCCGGAATCTTCTTAATGCCCGTCAGCGTGCCGATGGTCAGCTCGTGGTCAAATTTGTCCATGTTTACCACACCCTTGACCTTTACAAAGGTTCCGGGCTTTATGCTGTCTTTCAGCTCCCTGACAAATTCATTGCGGACAAAAAGCTTGACCCCGATGGTGTCTGTAAAATCGGTAATATCAAAGGAGACAATGGTTCTCTCGTTCTTGATCTCCCTGCTGTCCTGCTTCAGGATCCTGCCCTGGATCACTACCTCTCCCATCTCACCGATAATGTCCTCGATACGCAGGGCGTCCTCGTCAAAATCCCGCCCATAAAGTACCTCTGCATTTTCGGACTGCTTCAGGGTCCTGGTATAATCGCCGCTCCGACGGAATTCTCCCCGGTTCTTCTTATATTCGCCCCCCTCTTCCCGGGGCATCTGCGGGCTCCGGGAGCCCTGCAGGTTTTTCTTGTTTCCGGTGCTTACGGCCGCCGTCTGCTTCTCCCCGCCGGCGGCGGACTCTCCTCCGCTCCGGGCCTCCTCTTCGGCGCTGCGCACCCTCCTGGCTATCTCCGCCACCTTCAGCTTAAGCTTCAGCGCCTCGTCCTCTGCGAATTTCCCCGCTTCCGCCTCCCGGTAACTGACGGCAATGCCGCACTGCATACCGCAGCGCTCCACCAGGATCTTTTCCAGTACTCTGACCAGCTCCTCCTCCTTACAACGGTTCATCACCGTATCCTCTATCTCCAGGGCCAGCCTTCCCTGCTCCGGGTAAGAGATTTCCGCCGTGCGAAAGGCATTATATTCGATATGGCTGTAGCCCTTCAGCTCCTCCAGAATGCTGTCTTTGTACAGATCCATCAGGTTCTCCGGCGTATACTGGGCAGAGAGTTCAAAGCGCTCATGTATCTTCACGGACACCGCCGCGTCCCGGAAAAGCTGCCTTTTGATCTCGTCCTCCGCCATCCAGATGTCCCGTTTCTGAAGCAATCTGCCACTGAAAAGGTACACATGCAGAAGGTCTCTGCGCCTGGACGCCGACACCCGCTCTACCTCTGTCTGTTCCAGCTTATCATACAGGGAACCTTCCATTTTCAAGGTGGGAAAGACCTCGAAAAAGGGCTTCGCCGTGCTGCTCCCGACCATACTCATACTGTACTCTCCGTCTTGCTCATCATACTGTCCAGCTCTTTCTTCAGGGCCTCCAGCAGCTGCCCCTCCGGCACCTTGGAGATAATCTCCCCCTTCTTAAAGAGCAGGCCTTCTCCGTCGCCCCCGGCTATCCCTAAATCCGCCTCCCTGGCCTCCCCGGGTCCGTTTACCCCGCAGCCCATGACCGCTACCTTCATCTCCAGGGGATACTCCTCCACCAGCTCCTCCACCCTGGCCGCCAGCCCGATCAGGTCGATTTTCGTTCTCCCGCAGGTGGGACAGGACACCACCTCAATGCCGCCTTTCCTCAGCCCCAGGGTGCGCAGAATCAGCTTTGCCGACCTGACCTCCTCCACCGGATCCCCTGTCAGGGAGACCCGTATCGTATCGCCGATCCCCTGATGCAGGATCAGCCCCAGGCCAATGGCGGATTTGATATTACCCCTCTGCACCGTCCCCGCCTCGGTGATACCTACATGGAGGGGATATTCCGTTCTCTCTGCCAGCAGCTCATGGGCCTTAACGCACATCAGCACATCGGAGGACTTGATACTGATAACCAGGTTGCGGTAGCCGGATTCCTCGATCATATGCACTTTGTCCAGCGCACTTTCCACAATGCCCTCCGCCGTGACACCGCCGTATTTTTCCACCAGCTGCTTTTCCAGGGAACCGCTGTTTACTCCTACCCGAATGGGAATATTCCTTTCCCGTGCCGCCTCCACCACAGCCCTCACCTTATCGGGCCCGCCGATATTTCCTGGATTGATACGAATCTTATCCGCGCCGTTTTCTATGGCGGCTATGGCCATTCTATAGTCAAAATGAATGTCCGCCACCAGCGGAATCTGTATCTGCTTCTTTATTTCCTTCAATGCCGCAGCCGCAGCCGCAGCCGGCACCGTACAGCGGATGATCTCGCATCCTGCCTGCTCCAGCTTCAGAATCTGAGCCACTGTAGCCTGTATGTCCTCCGTCTTTGTATTCGTCATGGATTGGATCAGGATCGGATTGCCGCCTCCGATCTTCTTCCCGCCGATTTCCACTATTCTCGTATGTTCTCTGTGCATTGCGCCATACCCTCCCTGATTACGCCTGGCCGAACGGGTAAACTCATTCTTCCCGCTAACGCTCATTATACCACAGGAGGAAGCTTTATGCCACCTCAATCGGTTCCCTTCATACTGAATTGCCCGGGGCTCACCTGGATTGCAAGCCCCTCCAGACAGAGGCGGATCAGGCTCGCGCCAAGCTGTTCCTCCCGGAATGCTGCCGGCAGCCTCTCCCTGATCTGGTCCACGGATCCCGGCGTGAAATCCAGGGCCCTGTATACCGCCGCCAGCGCCGGATCCTCTGCAGCCAATCTGTCTGCCGCCGGATTTTCCGCAGGCCCCCTGCTGCCTCCCCTTCCCCCTTCTCCGGCGGCTCCCTGCTCTGCCGCCCTCCCGGATCCGGCTTCCGGGCGGCGGCTGTCACAGATCCTCCACACCTCCTCCAGGAATTCCCCCGGATCCAGCAGGAGGCCTGCTCCCAGCTTCAACAGCCTGTTGCAGCCCACACTTAAGGGATCCGTCACCCTCCCCGGCACAACATAGACCTCCCTGCCCTGCTCCAGCGCCATATCCACCGTAATCAATGTTCCGCTTTTCTCCCGGGCCTCCACTACCACAACCACGTCTGACAGCCCGCTGACAATCCGGTTGCGGGGCGGGAAATGATGGGAAAGAGGCGGCGTCCCCGGCGGATATTCGGACAAAATGCCTCCCCCCAGCTTCAGCTTCTCATATAACCCCCTGTTTCCCGCGGGATAACAGACGTCCACCCCGCTGCCAAGTACGGCAAAGGAACTGCCGCCGGCATCCAGCGCCGCTGCCTGTCCGATACCGTCAATCCCCCTGGCCATACCGCTGATTACCTGTACTCCGTTCCGTGCCAGTGACACCCCCAGGCCGGAGGCCACATATCTGCCGTATTCGGAACAATCCCTGGCGCCGATGACGGCCACCGTCGGCCTGTCCTCCTCCGGCAGCCTCCCCAGGACATACAGCTCCTCCGGCGCTCCCGGGATTTCCTGCAGCCGTCCGGGATACTCCCGGTCCCCCCTTTTCAGAATCCTGATCCCCTCTGTTGTTTTCCCTCTTTCTTCCATATTATTATCTTTCACCTCCAATATTCCGTGGACGGCCTGTAGAAGGCCGCCTCCATTAGATGTGTTGTACCGATTTCCTCCTCACCCGCCAGATCCGCTATCGTCCGCGCCACCTTCACAATCCTGTGATATGCCCTGGCACTGAGCTGCATGGAGTGATAGAGGCGTTCCATCAAAGCCTGCTCCTCCCGGCCCAGGGGACAGTACCTCTCGAGATTCGTCCCCTCAATGTCCCCGTTAAACCGGCATTTTGTCCCTGCGAAACGCTCCTTCTGACGCTCCCTGGCCTTCTGCACCCGCTCTCTGATTTCTTTGCTGGATTCCGTCCTTCGCTCCTTCTTTAACCCGGCAATGTCCACGGGCTGCAGCTCTACACACAGGTCGATCCGGTCCAGGATCGGCCCCGACACCTTCCCCATATACCGCCTGATTCCGGGATCCGTGCAGCGGCAGCGGCTCCTGTCCGGATAGAATCCGCAGGGACAGGGGTTCATGGCACACACCAGCATAAAGTCACTGGGATAGGTCACATTCCCCCAGGCCCTGCAGATCTGTATCTTATGCTCCTCCAGGGGCTGCCGCAGAGAATCCAGGGCTGCCCGCTGAAACTCCGGCAGCTCGTCTAAGAAAAGGACTCCCCGATGGGCCAGGGAGATCATTCCCGGCCTGGGACTGGCGTTACCGCCCACCAGGGCCGCGAGAGATATGGTGTGATGAGGGCTTTGAAAGGGACGGGCCCGCACCAGCGCCGTGCCTTCCTCCAGAAGCCCCGCCACACTGTAAACGGAAGTAACCTCCAGGCTCTCCTCCGGGGTCAGACCGGGCATAATCCCGGGAATCCGTCTGGCAATCATGGATTTCCCCGCTCCCGGCGGCCCCACCATCAGCAGATTGTGAAACCCTGCCGCCGCAATCTCCGCGGCACGCTTGGCCGTCTCCTGTCCCCTTACCTGGCTGAAATCCGGCATATTTTCCTCATCCTCCCGGACAGACGGCTCCTCCTCAGACACCTGCACCGCCGGCAGGAGCCCTTCCCGATCCTCTTCCCGATCCGCCTCCAGAAATCCCAGAAGCTCTCTGATATGTCCCGCTCCCCGGACCTGAATCCCCGGTATGACCGCTCCCTCCCGCACATTAGCCGCCGGAACGACACACTGTCTGATCCCCTTTGCCGCCGCCTCCCGGACAATGGGCAGAACGCCCCTTACCCTCTTGATCTCACCGTCCAGCCCCAGCTCTCCCAGAAACAGAATATTTCCGGCCGCTCCCTGCTTAAAATATCCCATTGCCTCCAGCATTCCCACCGCTATGGGAAGATCGAAGGCACTGCCCTCCTTCCGGATGTCCGCGGGAGACAGATTCACGGTGATCTTTCTGGGCGGCAGCGTAAGTCCCACATTTTTCAGTGCTACCGTAACCCTTTCCCTGGACTCCCTGACCTCCCCGCCAAGGGATCCCACCATGGAAAACCCGGGCAGCCCCTGGGCAATATCCACCTCCACGGAAACAAGATAGGCGGATACTCCCAGCAGCGCACCGGAAAGTATCGTACTGTACATAGAAATTCCTCCTGTTGAATTAAATTGATTTTTTGGAAATAAAAGAAAACAAAGGATAAAATGAAATGAAAAGAAGTCCTTCGGGGAACCGCGGCAGACAGCCGTGAACCGGCGCCCCTGTGACCTGAATATACTTATTGATACTATGTAACAGTTCAGTGCCCTGTCCGAACTGTTACGCTGCTACAGCTGTTGCTTTCCTTCGCCTTTACCGATACTGATACCCGCCGTCAGCCTCATTTTCATGGCCTCTGGATTCCGGGCGTACCAGACCGCATTTTCCCTGTCTATCTTCCGCTCCACGTAGAGCCTCAGGATGGCCTCATCCATCAGGACCATCCCCTGCTTTCTCCCTGCCTGTATCGCGCCGGGAAGCTGGCTTATCTTTCCCTCACGGATCAGGCTGCGCACCGTCTGGTTGGTGTGCATGACCTCAAAGGCTGCGACCCTGCCCCCGCCGTCCGCCGTCGGAATCAACTGCTGGAAAACCACTGTCTCAAGCACCTTTGCCAGCCGGAGCCTGAACTGCTGCTGATAATAGGGAGGAAAAATATTGACGATATGATCTATGGCGTCTGCCGTCCCCATGGTGTTCAACGAAGAAAGCACCAGGCATCCTGTCGCCGCCGCGTCGACAGCCCTGGCGGCCGTATCCGGATCTCTCATCTCACCCAGCAAAATCACATCCGGATCCTCACGAACCGCCGCGTTGATGGCCTCCTCATAGCTTACGCAGTCAATGCCGATCTCCCTTTGGTTCACCATGGAAGTCTTATGCTGGTGCAGGTACTCGATGGGATCCTCCAGGGTGATGATATGCGCATTCCTGCTGCCGTTGATCTTATCGACTATGGCAGCAAGCGTTGTGGTTTTACCGCTTCCGGCCCCCCCGGTGGCCAGCACCAGGCCGCGCCTTTTCCGGTACAGGTTCATAACGGACTCCGGCACCCCCAGCACCTCCGGGGCCGGAACCCCGGCACCCACCAGCCGGATTGCCAGCGCCACACACCCCTTCTGCTTATAGGCATTGACACGAAACCGCCCGCAGCCCGGAACGGAAAAGGAAAAATCATATTCCCCCTTTCCTTCAAATCGTTCCCGCTGTGCGTCGGACATAATCTTCAACAGAATGTCCAGCGTGTCCGTGGACAGCATTTTGGGATAATTCATTGTAACCAGATTCCCATTCACTCTCATTCTGGGCGGGATGCCCACGGTCAGATGCACATCGCTTGCACCGGCCTCCTCCGCCTCCCGCAGTATTTCCTCTATAACAGGCATTTTCCCTCTTCCCGTTCTCCTTACAGCTTGATATTATCCACCACTTCCCTGCGCATGACATGCCTGTTGTCCAAGGTCTTCATAATATCCACCACATAAAGATCCTTATATCCCGTCAGCGACAGATCAACAATACAGTTATCCCCAAAGGTAAGCACCGTAGGACGCAGGATGTCCCTGGGGTTTTCCGACAACACCAGCGCCTTGTCCCCTGTGTTCAGCTCCACACTGACACCGGGATATAATATATTGACAGATTGAATCAGCGCGTTTACCACCGCTTCATCATAGATTTCAGGATGCTCCCGAAATTCCTGTATTGCCCTGACCTCGGACTGAGACTTCCCCTGCAGGTCCATGGCCGTCATTTCGTCATACTTGTTCGCTACGATCAGGATCCTGGCCGCCATAGGTGTCTTCTGCTCCAGCGCCTGCCTGCCGTTTTCCGCATCCGTCCCGATCTTCACTGCCTGGGTGCAGACCCGCCTGTAATTCTTTCCTTCATATATGGCTTCTTCTATAACCTCCATCCCCGCCAGCTGGTCCTGATAAATCTTCAGCCGCACCGCCTCGGTATCCTCTCTGGCAAAAAGGATCGTATCCGGAGTTTTCAGCTTCCCGATGTCATGTACAATCGCCGACTGCACCGTCAGCAGCTGCTCGTCCACCCGCACATTCATCACATGGGTAATCATGGCACAGAGAATGGCCGTATTCAGGCAATGCCTGCACACATAATCCTCCTTGCTCCGCAGATTCTGGTAAAAATTGATCTTCCCGTCCAAATGTCCGTAATTCTTGATAATCGTACCGGCAATTGTCTGCAGACGATTGGTTTTCTTCGTTGCAAGCATTTTCTCCAGCTCATCCAATATGGAGTAAACCGTGGCAATCTGAAAACGTTCGAATTGCAGATCCTCCTCCGAAATGGGCGGCAGCGGTTCTGCAGGCTCCAGAACATACACCCCCAGCAGTCCGAAATTTTTCACACTGTCAATGGACTGGGCGTTCAGGCGCGAATCACGCTCATATAGAAGCACTCCCTTCCTATTATAAATCGGACGTGCCAGACGCATTCCCGCTTTTAATTCAGCAGTTTCGATAAATTTCATTTGTCCCCCCTCTGATGACTTTTCATGCTGTACACTTTCCATTATATACACTATGGACGGAAATGACAAACAAAACTTTTTCCTGATCTACAAATCGTACGGCGTCGCCTGGTAGACATAATAATTGAGCCAGTTGCTGTACAAATTGTTGCTGTGGGAACGCCACTGCAGCAGAGGACGCTCCTCCGGGTTATCCCCGGGATAATAATTGTAGGGAATCTGAATGGGAAGTCCCCTGTCCAGGTCCCGGTGATATTCATTATGTAAGGTATACCTGTCGTATTCCGGGTGGCCGGTCACGAAAATCTTCTTTCCCTCCTCCGCAATGGCCAGAAAGACACCGGCCGCCGGGGATTCCGCCAGTACGGTCAGCTCCTTGCAGGCATGAATGGCCTCTGCCGGCGTCTCGGTATGGCGGCTGTGGGGGGCCAGGAAAATATCGTCAAACCCCCGGACCAGCGGAATTTTACGATTGGAGACCTTATGCTCATATATACCGGAAAGCTTTCCGGGTAAAAGCTTCTTGTTGATGCCGTAGTAATGATAAAAGCCCGCCTGAGCCGCCCAGCAGATATGCAGGGTGGAGGTCACATGGGTCTCTGCCCAGTCCAGAATCTCACAGGTTTCCTGCCAGTAATCCACTTCTTCAAAGGATATGTCTTCCACCGGTGCACCGGTGACAATCATGCCGTCAAACCTTCTGTCCCTGATTTCCTTCAGAGAAGTATAGAACTTATTCAAATGGCTTGCCGGCGTATTCAGGGACACATGGCTCTGCACATTCATAAAGGTAACGTCCACCTGCAGGGGTGTGTTTGACAAAGCCCGCAGCAGCTGCAGCTCCGTATCCTGCTTGACTGGCATATTATTCAAAATCAGCACCTGCAGGGGACGAATGTCCTGGTGAAGCGCCCGTAATTCATCCATTACAAATATATTTTCGTTTTCCAGGATCTCCTTTGCAGGCAGATCGCTTTGTGTCTTTATAGGCATAGTCCAATCCCTCCCTCAATGCCAGATATTTTGTCTTTACTTCTTATTTCCTTCCGGCGTTGCAAACCGGCCCGCAGATACTACTCTGCCAGCCCATACTCCTCCAGGAACATATCCTCCGATAAAATGGGAATCCCCAGTTCCTTTGCCTTTTTGTTCTTGGAGGAATTAGAAGCAATATCATTGTTAATCAGGGCCGTGGTTTTCCCCGTAACGCTCCCCGTCACCTTGCCGCCCCTGGCCTCGATAAGCTCCTTTAAATCGTTTCTGGCCGCAAAATGATTCAGGCTTCCGGTAATCACAAAGGTAAGCCCCTGCATGGTCCGGCTGCCTTCCTCCACCGAAGGCATTTCCACATGCAGCTCCGCCAGCAGATGATCCAGCTTCTGCAGATTATCCTCATCCCGCATATAATCCACAAACGCGCTTCCGATAACCTCCCCGATCCCTTCAATGGCACTTAAGGTCTCCACGTCGGCCTTCCGCATCTGCTCCATATCGTAATCAAAATAACGGCACAGCATTTTAGCGTTTGCCACCCCGATATTGGCAATTCCCAATCCGTAAATCACTCTGGGCAGAACGGTGTTTCTGGATGCGTTAATGCTGTCAATGAGGTTATTGCAGGATTTCTCCCCGAAGCCTTCCATTTCCACGATCTGCTCCCGGTATCTGTCCAGATGGTACAGATCCGCATACTCCTGGATAAATCCCCTGTCTACGAATTTCTCCAGCGTAGCCTCGGAAAGCCCTTCTATATTCATGGCATCCCGGCTGACAAACAGCGTAAACGCCTTGATCCGCTTGGCCGCACAGCGGGAATTGGTACAGTACAGGGACTGCACCTCATTCACCTGTCTGATCTCCGTCTTCCCCCCGCAGACAGGGCATAAGGCAGGAATCTCCACATTGTCGCTGCAGGTAAGGTTCTCCCCAATCTGGGGGATAATCATATTCGCCTTATAAACCGTGATACGATCCCCGATTCCCAGCTTCAGCCCCCGCAGAATACTGATGTTATGCACCGAAGCCCTGCTCACAGTAGTTCCTTCCAGCTCCACCGGCTCAAAGATTGCCACCGGGTTAATCAGGCCCGTGCGGCTGGCGCTCCACTCAATCTCCTGCAATGTCGTCTCCATCATTTCATCCGCCCACTTAAAGGCGATGGAATGCCGGGGGAATTTTGCCGTCCTCCCCAGAGACTGCCCGTAGGCAATGTTCTCATAAGTCAGCACCAGGCCGTCCGAAGGAATGTCATAGCTCCCGATCTTCTTCTCGAAAAGCTCTATGGTGTCCAGGATATTCTCCTCCGTCACACGATAATGCTCTACTACCTCGAACCCCTGGCCCTGCAGGAACGCAAACTGTTCTTCCCGGGAATTATGAAAATCCTCCCCTTCCGCGCTGACCAGGCTGAAGGCATAGAATCTCACGCACCGTTCCGCGGTGATCTCACTGTTCAGCTGCCGCACGGAACCGCTGCACAGGTTGCGTG
>ERZ777011.2647-NODE-2647-length-13466-cov-3.866527_pt1 | contig 13466 bp, 10 predicted proteins | sample MGYA00374964_ERZ777011 | MGnify/ENA primary metagenome ERZ777011 (study PRJEB29310, sample SAMD00008975) | mouse gut metagenome | study: EMG produced TPA metagenomics assembly of the Metagenome analysis of fecal microbiota from mouse which was promoted...
AGATATCTGTCCCTGGAAAGAGCGTTTATCACATATTCCTTCTCTGTACTGACAATCCCGCCGTTCTCTGACCACCCGGTAAACCTGCACCCCTGTATCGGAACAGCTGTTATTTTAACATTGCTTCCTTTATCATAGACGCCCTGACCGGACACGCCTCCCAGGTCAGCCGGCGAGCAGGCAAGCGAAATCTTACATTTATTCTGGGAAAACATGGCGGTGATACTTCTGGACTCCGTAATGTTACGCAGTTCCATTCTGCTGTCCGTGCTGATGATCTTACCGTTCTCCATCCAACTGTCAAACCGGTAGCCTTCCTTCGCAGCTGCTTCCAGCGTCATATTCTCCCCGTATCCGACTGTCCTGCTCTCTGTCACCGTACCTGCATTGCTGTTATTGACCGTCACGTTGACCCGGCAGCTTACCGGTTTAAAATTTGCCACGAAAACTTTATCGCTGTGCACATTATCGACGACATACTGTGAATTGGACGAGACCTTGTTATTGTCTGACGACCAGCCGTCAAAGAAGAATCCATTGTTGGGCGCCGCCGAGATTACGGCGTGTCCCCCTTCTTCCACGATGCCGCTCCCGTATACGGAACCGCCGTGCTCCGGAGAGGCTTTCACCTGTATAAAATAACTGGACTTCTGTAAAGACACCAGCGCTGTCGCGCTGTAATTGCTGTCCTGTTTAGACACTGCCCTCACGACCAGACTGTAAGCCGTCTCGTCCGCACCCACATACAGCGTTCCATTGCCGTCAATATAAGTATTCCGGCTCGTCTGTCCGGAAACGCTCCATGCCACCTCCCGGCTGTAATCGTTCTGCCCCGACACCGACGCTGTGAAGACACAGGATGCATTCTTCGTAAGAACCGTTGTCCCGGGTGAGATACTGACCGATGTAATCACAGGCGCCGCCGGAACCGGCTTCCGGATCTCCAGAGATATATTCACCTGTTTGCCGTTTACAAAATATATGTCCTCCATATCGCCAAACAGAAGAAATGCACTGTAACTCCCCGGTTCCAGAGACGTGTCCGCCTCCACCGTAAACGTACAGGATTCACCGGGACCCAGACAGTCACTGTCCGGCGCGTCCACTACGATACAGTCGTGATAGTCGGCCTCATGCCACGAAAGCCGGATATCCTCCGTGCCCTGATTGGTCAGCACAATGTCCTGCCCGGGCGCCGGACTGCCCTGTTCGAGCGAGCCGAAACTGATCTGCTGCCGGTCTGTCTCCAATCTGTAGGCTTCCGCTCCAAAACTGTCTGCCGCCGGATACGCTCCCGCCCCGATCTCTCCGGCAAAACCTGCGCCTGAAGAACCAGGCACTGTCGCCAGAACTGATCCTGCACCGGACTCCGCTGCCGGAACTATCCTTGAACCGGTCCCTGTTGCATAACACGGAAAAGTATTACAGCAAACCGTCTGTATCGCTAATATATATGCACCGAAACTGAATAAAGCCTTCTTTTTCATTGCGTACCTCTTCTTATTGTATCGAATATCTGTTGCAGCGCTTCTTTTATTCAGTATATCATGCCGGGTTTTTACTGACAATCGGTTACCTACTCTCTGTTCTTCAGCACTTTTGCCGGAAGAATCCGGTTGACCCTGCGCATCAGGAGCGGCGTACAGACCAGATACAGCCCGAGGATCGCCGCATACAGTCCTGCGTAGAGCTGCCATCCAAAGGTAAGGTTCAGATCGACCGCCACGTTGGACACCAGATACGGATATGCCGCATCGATCAACCGCTTGGCAAGCGGGATTCCCATTGCCGCACTGACGGCCACAATCACAAGATTACCATCCAGATAGAGCTTCCGGATCTCCCTGCGGCGGTATCCGAAGATTTTCATCATGGCAATAGGAGCCGCACAGCGGTCGATCATGACTTTCAGCATCAGATACATGACCACAAGGAAGAGCAGGGCGGAAACACTGGTTACCATACGAATCATAGGCCGCATTTTCTCCGTGAAGACGGCCGCACTCTTTTCCACCGACATCTTGGAAGACGTGGCATACAGCCTGTCGGGATCGATCTCCAGCGCACGGTCTACGAACAGCATATTATAATGATCCTCTTTCGTCCCCATCAGTTCTCTCATACTGTCAATATGCATAAAAACAGCCATGCCTGCAGAATAAGGCACGATTCCGTCCACTGTAAACGCGTAGCTTCTGTCATTGTCTTCATCGTTCAGCACAAGGTCATCTCCCGTCCGCAGTCTGTACTTGCTCGCCATTGCGGAAGAAACCATTGCACGGTTCTGCCCTTTTGTCACCGGTGCGTCAAAGTACGGATTATCCGGATGAATCCCGAACAACGTCACATCAAAGTTATAGCCGAGCGTTTCTTTGTTCAGGATCACGCCGTAGGCCTCCTCTGTACCCGCCGGTACCGGCAGCATCGGGTACTTAAGGGTATAGAGATATTGATACCGGGTATCCGTCACACTGTCCGTCCGCACATGTTCGCATAGTACATAGCAGTTCAGCCCGATCATACAGACTGACAGCGCAAGGAACATGCCCCAGAATACGGTGAATGCCGTTCGCTTTTCCCTGATAAAATGGCGAATCCGGAACGCCTGGACAAATCCCGTGCCTGCAAGTGCAAGCCTTCCTGCTTTCGCCGCCTTCTGTTCCCTGCGGATCAGTGCAAGCGCCGGTCTGCTCAGTTTGTCGTATATCACCAGCAGATTCGTCAGCGCGGCCGCCACCGGCGGCATCACGATCCCGTATACCAGCAGATACGGTTTGTATACGACCGGAAACTCCGGTATGGAAAAGTAACTGTAAGTGTCCCGCATCTGCACCCGCACGCCAAAGCTGCTGTACCCGAGCGCTGTACCGATGATTCCCGCAATCAGGGTGAGCACGACGGGCAGGATCAGATAATGCCGCAGCAATTCCTTTCTTTTCAGTCCGAGGGCGTACAACGTACCGATGACCTCCGATTCTTTTTCAATCGTATGCACCACAAAAACAGAGATGACATAGGCAAACAGCACGATAAGCAGAACACCCGCCAGGAGTCCCGTCAGTTTATTGATCACCACGTCTCCAGCCGCACCGCCTATGCGGATATTATCGTCGGCCGGCAGTATCTGCACCGGCTGCTCCTGAAAATATGCATTGTCATTATCACGTACCGCTGCCCGAAAGTCCCGCAGTATCTCTTTCAGTTCCCGATCCGTCAGCTTGTCATGCAGCAGATACGCATATACGTATTCTTCCGCCTGCAGACTGCCCCCTTCCTCCCGCAGCATATTATAATCCTGCATGGTTACAAAAGCCGTGCCGAACTGCCCGCTGTCCACGACGTTATCCGACAGGTTCCGGTACGGCGCATCGTAATCCGGCGAGCTGCCGATTCCGCACACATGATAATGAAATGCGCCAATCCGTATCTCATCACCGACATGAATGTCATGTTCTTCACAGTAGCGTTTCTCCAGCAGAACCTCCCCGTTTTCCGCCGGCATCCTCCCGGAATCCGCCCGCACCCTGTCGATCGCCTGCCTTACCGCCGACACGCGTAAGGTGGACCCGTCTGCCGTCCCATAATCCAGATAAAAGTGCTCCTCCAACGTGATCCCGGCACTTTCAAGCTGCTGCCGCTCTACACCGCCCATCGGTGCAAACAGGGTAAACTGGCCATCCTCCACGGACTGCTCCGCTGCCGCCTCTGCACTTCCCTGCATAATGGCATCTGCCGCCGCAACCAGACTGATCACGATGTACATTCCCAGAATGATCATCGCACCCAATGCCAGATACCGCGGCATATTCTCTTTCAGTTCCCGCAGAATACGTCTTCTCAATACTTTTTGCATACTTGATAACCATACCTTTCTTTCCTGTGACATGTTTATGTCTCACACATGTCCTCCAGTTCCGCCGCCGGCACCTTCCGCTCGTTGCGGTAGTTTTGCATGATCTGCCCGTCTTTTAAGAAAACAACCTGATCCACCATATTCTTGATGGAGTTGTTATGGGTGACGATCAGCATAGTCGTGCCGTATTTCTGATTTACCTTTTCCAGAAGAACGAGTATGTCCCGGGATGTCCGGGAATCCAGCGCACCTGTCGGCTCATCGCACAGAAGCAGCTTCGGATTCTTGATTAACGCCCTTGCAATTGCGCACCGCTGCTGCTGTCCGCCGGAGAGCTGGGACGGGAATTTATTCTGATGCTCTGTAAGCCCTAATGTTTCCAGAAGCTCTGCGAGATCCAGCGGACACGCAGACAGATATTCACATACCTGAATGTTTTCCTTTACCGTAAGGTTCGGTACCAGATTATAGAACTGAAAAATAAACCCGAGGTTTTCCCTCCTGTAATCCGAAAGTCCTGCCGGCGGCAGATTGCAGATCTCTTTCCCGTCTACCCGAATGGAACCGGAATCCATCCGGTCCAGTCCGCCGATTCCGTTTAAGAGCGTGGATTTGCCGCTGCCGCTCGCCCCCTGTATCACGCACATATCGCCTTCCTCCACGGACAGAGATACGCCTCTGAGCACCTCTGTGAAACTGCCGCCTTCCCCGTAACTCTTCTTTAAATTACTGACTTCCAGGTACATACATTTTCCTCCTCTTTTCTGATCCTTTACCACTCCGCTTTCATGCCGGCACCCAAAGCGCTTCGTCGATCCTGTTTCCAGGATTCATGACGGGCTCCTGTGCAGCAGACAACATAACACCGTTATGTTCCAGGTTTGAAAACAGGCTATACGGTCTCCGGCCATATAGCCCGTCAATGATACTATGTTTTTCTATGTCTTTCTGACAAATGCGCCCACCCAGCCTGCCACAAGATAGGCAACCATCTGTTCGATATCCTGAAGCGCCTTCTGTTCATCTCTCTCATGCGTCAAAAGATGCACAAATGTATCTGTCTGCATATGGGATGCCCAGTGCAGAATCGACTGATCCGGTTTCCGTATCCCGAACTTTACGGCAAGCTGTTCGGTCAGCCTGTCATAATGCCTTTCTAAAGCATTTACAAACTGATCCAGAATGTTCTCATAGGCGCTCCCCTGACTTTTGGTCAGCAGAATCAACACTATATCGTAGTGCTGATACAAATAATGCAGAATCTCTTTCGCACTGTCGATGTCCTCCGAGGCATCCCCCGCCAGCGCCGTCTGTACCTCTGTGTCAATCTCTCTGAAAAAATGGGCCTGTATCAGCTCCATCAGTCCTCTGAGCGTTTCCCCAACGACTGCTGACAGCAGATCCTCTTTATTCTCAAAAAAGAAATACAATGCGCCCGTCGTCACGCCTGCCTTCTTGCAGATACTGCGCAGGGAAGCTTTCATATAGCCTTTTTCCAGAAATTCCTGCTTTGCGCACTGCACCAGTTTTTCTTTTGTGGCTTTCTCATCCGGCATGCGGAGTACCTCCTGCCCAGAAACATAACAGTGTTATCTATAACAAAATAACATAATAAAAGATAATTTGTCAAATATGCGCAATATCATATTTATGCAGCCCATGCCCCAGTAATTGCATGATTTGCAATTCATCCTCCGCGTCAAGTACCGCATTATGTGTCTCTCTATATCCCATATTATTACGGAACATTCTCAAAATATTTTCAACGCCGTAGCCACATTTCATTCTTCCGGTTCCATAGCAATCCACGGTATCGGGGATCGCTCTGTTATATTGACGGTATGCCGCCAAACGCATAATATCATACCATTCATACTGTGCATATTCCGGTAAATGCTTCTTGTCAAAAGACGCATTATATGCAAAAAGCTTCCGCACCTGATATGCAGCCAGCCATTGTTCTATCCCGTCCAAAGTCTGCTTTCTGTCTGTAACAACAACCCCTTTTTCATCGAGCCTCAGTTCGCTCGAGTACATGCCGCCCACCCTGTATGCCGGATCAATTATGTAATATACAGAATCAATTTTGTCCATTGTCTCCGAATCGGCAACCACAACACCGATTGACATTACCTCGTCATTCCAGTTTGTCTCCGTGTCGATCACTGCAAATCTGTCCATATTAACTGCCTCTTTCTTATCTTTAGATTGGTTCGCAGGAAATCCTGCTGCTTTCGTTGAATCGTTTCAATCTAGATGTTGCCTCTATACTATGTGTAAAAAATCAATCCCGCAAATGAACAGCTTCCTGTTCCAGCTTACAGTTCTCATCGAGCATGTACGAAATTACACCTCTATAATCCTCTGTTTCTTCATGCTGCATCCGCTCTGTCAACTCCTCCTTCAATTGCAGGAGTCGTTTTCTGTCATTTTCAGTCAATGGTTTTGTGTCCCCGCGATATCTCTGAAGTGTCTTCGTATCCATATACAGTGACCGAAACGGAATCCCTGTCTCTTTCTTCAAATGCTCCAGAATATAAAAGCCTCCTGCATCAATATCTCCGAAATGCCGGTATTCTTTCCCGGGATTCTGTTGATATAGATATAAGAGGAAGTCTCTTTTTACCTTATTGTGGAATCCTCCCAGATAAACAACAAAATCATCCTCCGCCGAATAATCATGAAAACTGGTAAGATTCTCCACCGTTACCACACGCTTTCCCATGACCGTAACAGCTTTCAGGCGCTTGACCGATTCTGTAGACAACGCAATATCACCTTCCATCAAGGATAAATCGATCTCCTGCTCATCTGATCTGTGTTTTCTTCCGATCCGAATACTCCCGTTTCCTTTTATCATCACATAAGTCGGCGTATGGACGATTCCGCATTCCTCCAGTACAAAATCGCGCTCCTGATACGTTCCATACTGATACAGTAAAGCTTCTACCTTATGCTTTAGCAGTTCCATTCTCTTGGAATCATGGAACAGCTGCATAGAAAGGCTGCGGATAAATATCTCCTCCTGATTCTCCAAAACCGCTTTTACTGCCAGAAGCAGTTCACGATATTCTTCCAGATCATGATTGTAATATTCCACATTTAGATTTTTTTCAACCCTGCGCCGTTGCGCACTAATATACTTAACTAACGGAATCTGATACTCCTGACCAGATTCATTCTGCCGGCACAACTCGTCACCGTGACAGAGATCATCCCATATGCGCACAAGTTCTTCCTGCTCCCGTCTTCTTGGCATCCTTCCCAGCATTTCATAACAGACATCCAGTCGCTTCGGATTGAGTGTGATCTTCTTTAGTACACCCTTTTTCCAATACACCAGTGTAACCAGCTCCTCGGCGCACAACTCTTCCATCGACTCATTAATCTGACAGAAATAATCATACTCTGCATCGTCATTATATTTGGGGAAAATCTTCCCGACACTCACGGAAAATGTCTGGGTTTTCTGATTGTCTCCCCGGAATGTCCGACTCCTTTCATAGGAATCCAAAAGATGCTCCAACACTTTCCTCTGCTGCCTGTCCATCACAAATCATACTCCTCCACAATACTGTTCTGGCCCACACGAATCGCAGTCAGAACCGTTCCAACCTGCTCGCCAATCACCTCAATCTTCGCCGGCGGCGTTGCCAGAATAACCTGCAGCCCTAATCCATTGAAAAATTCCATCATGGACTGAATACGTTCATCATCCATCTTATCAAAAGCCTCATCCAGCAGCATGATTCTTATACTGTTTCCGTATCGATATAGCTGATAAAAAGAAGCTGCAATTGCCACATAATAAGGCACCTGCGTCTCGCTGCCGCTTTTTTCTCCGTAAATGTCAGAAAAACGCTGAATCGAACCGTCCCGTTTATGAATTTCGATATCATAATCCAGATAAGAACGATAATCTGTGTATTCTTCCACAATTTTCTGTCCATTATCGTCCTTCGCCATCAGCTTGTCAAAAAGATCAGCCATTTCCTCTTTGTATTCTTCCTCGAAAGCGCTGGTCCAGAGATTAATTCCCTCGTAATTGTTCTCTGAGGTAATCATCCTGTACAGCCCTTCCTTATTCTTGTCAAAACTAATCTTAAACCGATAGCTGTCGTCTCCGTAATAAATACTGTCCAGTGCCTTATTCAAGCTGCGGAACTCATTTCTCGCACTCTCAATATTCTCTTTCATTCTGGAAAGAAAATCACTTCGGAAAATCTGTTCGCAATCCTCTCTGGCAAGTTTCAGTTTTTCCTCATATCGCACGATTTCCACGCTCTTAAGCTTCTGCAAAGCCTCACGATATTCCGAAATATTTACAAGTCCCAGCATAAAATCAAGCGTGAATTCCTGATTGAATCTCATCTGAAGTTCTTTTAACCCCGTCCTGCCGTCCAGCAGTTCCTCCCGCTCACGCAGAAGCTGTGATCTCTGAGGTGCAAAATTCACTGCAATGACCTGTGCGCTCTTGCTCTTTCGATTCTGTCTGTATTTGTCCTCCGCCTCTTTGTAGACCGCACCGTCCCTGTCCGCCTGTTCTTCCAGTTCTGTCCGCAGGCTATCATATTCCTTTTTTCTTTCCTGCATCTCCTTTCTATGCGTATCAATCTGATTCTCCAGACGCATATTTTCTTCGCTGAGGCTGTCTTTCTCTGTTTTTTTTACATCAAGTTCTTTCTTCTTAGCATTCAGTTTCAGATTCAGTTCAATCAACGTAGGGTCGCTCTGCGCCTCTTTCAGTTCTGTCTTCGCTGATACCATCTGTTCCTGCAGACTATGCAGGCTTTCCGGCACATACAGATACAGCTTCATGATGCCCAGATTTACTTTCTTCGCGCTTTCCTGAACCGCCGTGTACAGCTGGATTTCCTGCCTGATCCCGCTCCGCCTTCGCGTCTTTTCCTCAATCTCTTTCTTCACATTCTCTATCTGCGTCCGGTAAGCATACTGTCCAATAAAAGGATTCTCATAATCTCTGGGATTCAAATGTCTGACCACATATCCCTGATAGAGCATACACTCGGGCGTCATGGCGATGGAATACTGTTCCAGTTCACGGACATCTGTGCAGCGCTTCACCCTGCCCAGTACATAATTCACATATGCCTTGGCATAACGGTTATCGCTTTTCACCACATAAGCGAGAGAATCCGGCTCTGCCTCCTGCTCCATTGGAAGTTTACGGCTGTTAATGATACCTGCAGTATGTATGTTCTTACGGTTTTTATCATAAACCTCTAACGCCGCATGATAATATTCCGGCTCTACAACCAGATAGAATTTCTGCGTGTTAAGATATCCCTCTATGGCATTGCTCCACTTCACATCCGTGATTTCCAACAATTCCGAAAGGAGATAGACCGGAGATGAAATCCCTTTGCGTACAAACTCCTTCTCCACCATCTCTTTCAACTTTTGCACATATTCCGGATAGGGAAGCACTCGCTTTTCCAGCTTCTTCAAACGTTCCTGACAGTCATCTATTTCCCCGGAAATTCTCTTCATATCTGCAGTAAGAATCGCCCAGGTATTTTGAATTTCATTTTGTTCCTTTGTGGCGAAAGCCTCCAGCCTCTCAACTGTCTTCGCCTTTTCCTCCTGATCCGCCGCTTCTCCTAACTGTTCTGCCTGTGTACGCTTCACCGGCTTATAATCCAGTCTTTCCAGATCCCTCAGATAATTTATCAAAAGACGAACCTGCTCCTGCAGCTTCTTTTCTCCCTCCTTCTTCTGACGGATTTCCCCCTCCAAATTCTCTATCCGGCTTCTGGCCTGCTGCAAAAGGGCATTGGAATGCGTCGCTTCTATGTCTATACTAATCGCCAGAATCTGATTTTCCAGACCCTTGATCTGCTTCCCTATTTCTTCCAGAAATCCGCGGTTAGACTCCACAGACTGACTCTTCATCCGAATCTTTTTCTCCAAATTCTCCACATACAGATGCACGGCATCCCGATTCGCAATTTTAAGCAGAATATCGTTGACAAGGATACTTCTGTCCTTCTCCTCTATCTCATCATACCTGCCAAGAATTTTCTCCAATGCGGCCTGCTGCCTTCTGGAACGATCCAATATATTCTCCAGTTCGCTCAGTGTCTCTATGTTCTCCCGCAATGAAACCACATCCACCCGCTCTTCCGACAAGACAAATTTATTGATAAACTCTTTCACATTGTCCATCGGCTTAAAAGCCAGAGATTTTGGAATTATATCAAAGAATTTATCATCTAAATTTCCAAGACGTCGTTTAAACCGATCCTGTGCCGCATTTTTCTGGTCTATATATGAAATTTTCCTGTTCTTTGCCCGAAATTCCTCCGCCAGTGCGGCACGCTCTCCTGCCATGAAAGAAAGATCTTCGAGCCTGCATTCCTCCATATACCATCTGGTTATGACCGGACTCTCCTCATCTCTGGAAAGCATATGCGCGCCCAGCACAAAGTAACGATCTCCCTTCTCCTCATAAAATTCCAGCGCCACATTGGCCGGCACTGCGCCTTTTCGAAGATATGCCTCACCCACATTTCCGATCTTACAGCGGACATATCCCCTTAAATCTCTCTTTCCTTTCTCATTGGCCGCCACGTTGAACCTGCGTGTGTTCGTTGTCAGTACCAGCTGTATGGCATCCAGTATGGTGGATTTCCCGGCAGTATTTTCCCCACTGATCAATGTCGATCCATGAAAGGATATTCTCTCATTCTCAAAATAGTGCCAGTTAATCAACTGCACTCTGGTCATACTCTTCTTCTGAGTCTCCATATGCATTCCCCCCGGAATACTCCCGCATTTTCTGTTCCGTCATCGTATAATACTCATTGATATCTTCCACCGTTACCGCCATGAGAATTGACGGGTAGATAACGATCCTTGCATCCGGCTGGCTGACGTCACTGTCCAGATTCCGAATCAGGTTATATCTGCGAAACAGACTGGTCATATGTCGCTCATTCCCCTTGTCTAACATCGGTTTCGCCTTGATTTTAAGCATCGCATACTTCTCTCTGATCTCTTCCATGAGAACCGTCACCTCCTCTGTGAAAGTTCCCAGTTCCTTACGCTTTTCCACATACAGAATCCGGAGAATCAGCAGAAAGATACTCTCATATTTGCCAAGTGCCAGTCTCCCCGTCCCGAACTGGTTCACAATGCCGATCACTCCCTGATCCTCGTTTATTTTCAGATCGTACCCCAGCAGGTCAAAAAACGGAATGAACAATTCCCGGTTCTGCCTTACGAAAACATATTCTTTTTTCGTGTCCTCCCGCTTCCGCAGCAGAAAACACTGATTTAACAGTTTGTTCGCCGCGACACGGAATTTCTCTTTTTGTGCGGCAGATTCTATTAATTCTTCAAACATATGTAATCCTTTATACTTTCCTAAAGATATATTTTCAAACTCGTGTTCAAATTATCTTAAATATACTATGGCTCTATCTCTTTTTAACAATATCAAAATACGGCAGCGAATATCCCTGCATCTCCACTTGTTTTCCGCTTCGACTGATTTCATAATTATTGGACCGGTTACCGGAATAGATGCTGATATAAATGATCCGGATCAAGTCCCTGACGGATTCCACCGGCACATCCGTAACCGGCATCTTGTCACTGTCTCCTAATAAATTTATAACATATTCATTTATATTCTTGCGGGAAAACCGGCTTCGGTTCTTTCTCCTCAGCGCTTCTTTATACAACAGCCTGTCCGCCTCACTCATCTGCGCCTGATTGGAAAATCCGCTGATTGCATCCACTTTCTTAGTGATCGGAACTGTCTGGAGCGATTCCGGTGAAATATAGCTTTGCGGATACAAGGAAAACAGCCCCTCAAAGGATTCTTCCTCTCCGCTGTTCAACTGCTGCACATAAAGATCTGTTATTTTGGACAGCTTCCCTTCCAGATTATTGCCGGTTGCCAGAAGAAACCGCGCCCGCATCACCGCACTGCGCATATACCGCGCATGCTTTCTGTCAATCTCTTCTATGATATCATCCAGTCGATAGAAAGAGGACTTAATGTCAATCAGCATAGAGATTACCTCATCATATGCCTTCTCCCGGTCCTCAGTCTCCTCCACTTCCATGTAACCTGCCACCGCCCGCTCCATGATCTCTGTGCTTTCCATGATCCGTCCAATCCGCTCTATGATAGACGTCCGAAAATAGGAAATGTTCTCGCTGGTCTTCATTCTCAGATATGCCTTTGATCCGATATTCTTGTGATACGCAAAGAAGTGCTCTAAGATTTCTTCCGCGTCCATATCGTTCGTCTGCTGATCCATGTGCCGCTTGATGCTGGCGTTCAGCTTCTTTAACTCTGATAAAAGACGTTCTGTATTCTCCTGTACACCCTTAATAATTAATTCATAAGGTTTACCGTACAATTCCTCGTTCTGTAAACTCGCATGGATCTGCGAGATGATTCCCTGATATTCCGCCTCTTCCTCACGAATGATGCGATTCATACTATCGATCACAGGAATCGTATATTCACACAAAATCACATTAATCTGGTGATTCGTCTCCTGCTCGTATTCTATCCATCCGCACTTCTTCAGTATGGCTATGACTCCGTTTGCCTTATCCCTCGCATCGGATACATAGACTTCATCATCAAAACTCATCTCCGTATCATCAGCCTCAAAATAGTCCGTCAATTCTTTGACTACGATGTCCCGATTCACGCCATAGGAAATTTCCGGTTTAAAGGCATTGAAAAGCCGCATAATGCAATCTGCGTACTCCTGCCGGTATTTACTTGTCAGCGGCTTAAAAAAATCGGCCGGTAGAATATCGAATAAGGTTTTCATGGCGATTGTAATTATTCCTTCCTGCCGGCTTGCTTTATTGCCGATTATATCGTTTACTATAGCTTGTCAAATCAATTATATATAAAATATTTTGCTTACGCAACTACTCTTATCAGAGTTTCCTAATTCAGCTAAATTTTCTACCTGAATATTCTTCTCCGGATCATAAACCACTGCTGACCCTATTGATGACTCAACAAGCGGAGAATGTGTTGCTGCAATAAAATGCAAATTAGGAAAACCATAAAGTTTCTTCTTTAATTTTACCCATTGTCCCTTTTTCTTAGAGCCAGCCCTTTCTATAATACCTTTTTCTCTTTTTTCTTTCATCAGGTTTAACATTTTTTGATCATATTCATCCAATCCATCCTCTTTTGCCAATTGTAAATCCTTTTCCAACGCTTTATCTTTATTTAACGGAATTGTCACTGTAATAAAATTTTCTGTAATGTCAAACACTTCTTTGCCATACTTAGACACAATCAAAGGAACTCCATGTCCGGTCTGCTCTATATAATCCAACCGGACCATAATTTGTTGAAGTGTCTATTAACTTAAAAATTCTAATTTTCTACCCCAACAGCCTATCCAGCCTCAAACCGGCAGACTCCCTTCCACACACAGCGCCCCATACCCCGCGTGTGTCAAGTTATTAAATTCTTCTTTCTCTTCCTTAATTTCTCTACTGGTATGTAAATACGCTTCAGGTACTCCAAGATTCTGCTGATTTAAGAAAATCTTTTCAAGCATCAACTATATCAGTGCTCTTTTATATGCACTAATATTATTCTCCC
>ERZ777011.2649-NODE-2649-length-13465-cov-6.614243_pt1 | contig 13465 bp, 16 predicted proteins | sample MGYA00374964_ERZ777011 | MGnify/ENA primary metagenome ERZ777011 (study PRJEB29310, sample SAMD00008975) | mouse gut metagenome | study: EMG produced TPA metagenomics assembly of the Metagenome analysis of fecal microbiota from mouse which was promoted...
TTGATGAAGGTGTCCTCAATGGGCCGGGCCGCAAGCTCCGACCACGAGCGGAGCGACCGGGTCTTAAGCCCATCGTCATCCTCGGTGTCGCTGCCCTCCCGGGTGATCCAGTCGGCCCCGTTGGTGATCGCGTCCACGCCATTGAGAAAGGTGAGACTCCGGGTGATCTGCCCCTCGGGGACATTGTATCGGGAGCCTTCCATCTCGGCTTCTACCAGGACGTCAACCGCCTGGGCCCCTTTCTGGAGAACCTTCGCTTCTATCACAAAAAAGCGGAGTTCCTCGCCGTTGATGTCCTTTTGCGTCTTGAAAACGTGGCCCTTCTCGATCTTGACTGCGTCCTCTTCGGGGTTCATCCTGGATACGGTGACGAAACCTCGGGCCTTCTGCGCCCGCTTGCGCTTCTTGGAGTAATCCGCCGCCTTGAGGTCGAGCCACGCGCCCGAGGCATGGGTGACAAATGCGTTGTTCAGAAAAGCCCGGAGAAATATCTTGAACTCCCGCTCAATGCGGAGGATGATCATTAACAGCGTGTAGAATATACCGCCCGAGTGGAAGTTTGTGATGACGAAGCCCTCCCTTTTCAGCTCAACGACGACCTCGTCCCGGCGTTCCTCAAGTTCTGGAAGGGGAAGAATCTCGTCAAGTGTTGCTTTGTCGATCATGCTGCTTTCACCTCCACGCTGACCGCGCCAATGATAAACGTGAGCGCCCGAACCGTTTCCTCCTCGTCAAACTGGAAGGAGCAATACAGGACGAAGGCGTCATCCTCGTAGCTGACGTCGACCTGTATGGTTTCGGGGAGGATGACCTCCCGCCGCTGCAAGCCGACCCGGGCCCGCTGTGCGATCTCCAGGCGGGTGAGGTCGTCGTCCTCGGATTGGATGAAGTCATAGAGACCCCATCCCCAGGCCGGATCGTAAAAGAGATCTCCCGGCTGCGTGAGGGCTTCGAGGATGATATTCTGATAAAGACACTCAAAGTCGGAGCATAGCGGGGCGTCGCCGTCCGCCGCCTGTGTGAGCTGCCATTCATCCGAGAGCCGGATGTCGGTATCGGTCAGGCCCGTCATAGCTTCACCTCCCGAATGATTGCCGGGGTGTCCCCGTAGGCCATCGCCACGGAGACGAAGGCCCCGGCCTTGAGCTGGATGCGGGAGCGGATATCGGGGAAGGCGGGAAAGGCTTCGTCTACGTTCCCCCAGCGGTCAACGACCTGAAGCGTGTACTCATACCAGGGGGCGGTGATGTGCCCCCGGTAGCTCGTGCCCGTCTCGTCGTTGTGGATGACGAGGTCGTTGTAGTCGAACGTTTCGCCCAGCTTCGCCGCTTTTGTGACAACGGCGTAAAGCGCGGCGGGCGTCTTGAGGAAGGCGTAGTCCTGGGCGATGACCTTATTGACAACCGCCTTTACCATTTCCTCCAGCATGGTTTCGCCCCCCCTTAGAAATAAATCTTTGTGCGGATGAAGCCGTCGTCGTTGGTGGACGAGACGACCTTTGTGACCTCCTGCTCCCCGCTGATCTTCGGGTGTACGACGTTGATCTTGTGGGAATGCCGGACGAAGGGGGCGGAGACCGTTTCCAGCTCCCACACGCCCCCGAGCCGGAGGAGGTTAATAATATTGACGCCATACTCGAATGTATAGACCTTTTGCTGTTCGGGCTTCTCGCCCCAATAGAAAACGCCGCCCGAAAAGAAGAACCGCTTCTTGATGTTCCAGGCCGCATTAACGGCGTTGATTGCCTGGACGCCGGACATTTGCCGGATGGGGAGCTTCTTCCGTGTGGGGAAGCCCTGGGCGCTGAGTTTCTTCTTCCCAATCCCAGCCTGAGCCAGGACGTAGGAGATGACCTCTTGCGGCGTGGTGTCAAGAAAAGTGTTGTTAATCTGCGTATCCTCAAGGAGTAACATCTCATCCTTGAGGGTAATCTCGTCAGCACCGCCGCCGTGGTTGTAGGGGCGGAAGACGAAACCCGTGAACACCTCCTCCATAATGCCGTCATATCCGAGCTCAATCGCGGCAGGGTCTTTTCGGACGAGATTGATCTCCGGCTGAAAGTCTTCCGTAAACCGTATTTTCGCCCAGTCAAAATAAGATGACTTTGCCGAAAATATCTCGAACTCAATGCCCTGCTCAAGACTGTAAGGCCCGGCGCGGGCTGCGATCTGCGGATAGAATAGCTCCAGGGTTTCCACGCCTGACCGCCTCCTTCCTAAAATGGCATATCGGCGACCCTTTGTAATCCCGCACTTCCGGCCTGGGTGACGGCGTCAGAAGCGGGCGACACACCCCGCTTTGTGTCCAAATAGTTCTGGTAGTCTTCGGAAAGGGTGCTTGAGGCCGTTTTGTCCTTGGAGCTGTCACTGGTTCCGCTCCCGGAGCCGCTGGCCTTGGTCGCTTTGACGGTCTGCGGGATGTATTCCCAAAACTCAAGAGAGACCGCAAGCTGTTCTTTCTTGGACTCGGCTACATGGCTAATGCCCTTGAAGAGCACCTTGTCGATGCTGTGTACCGCTGTATCTTCGCAGACAATAGGAATAGGCTGGGGGACGGTCTGGCCCGGCTTGCGGAAGATTGCCAGAATGATTTCAAGCGCCTGATATTTTGTCCTCGTTGGGGTGTCGTCGAGGATAAGCTCAACGGTAATCTTTGCGTCCTCGTAACCCGTCGCTTGCTTCGGCTTCGTGGCGCTACCCTCCACCTCCTGCTCGTCGATTTTTGCCGCCCCCTTGACCTCGATCTTTTTGATAAGGCCAGGGAGGACGACACCGTTCACCTTGACGAGTTGGTCTTCGACATATATCACGGTGCGCCCTCCCTTTCCTTATGCTGTGACGGCCTCGGGGTCGTTTACTGTTTCTTCGCTTTCGTTGGCGTTGGCGAAGTCCTCGATCTCCTTGAGTAGCTCGAGAAGCTGTTGCAGGTCTTTGATTTTCTTGAGGTCGACGGGAATAAGCAGCTTTTGGATGACGACTTGCTTCGTCCCGTTCCCGTCACCGGAGCTGCCGCCCTTGTTCTTCCTGCCTTCCCTGTCATCAGAGAGAGAAACCTTCTTCGGGGGGTCCCGATCAATGGACGGCCTCGGCTTCTCGGCCTCGACCGCCTGGACCATATTGCCCGCCACGGGCTCGACTGCCGGGTTGAGCGCGGACTTTTCGAGGACGTTGTTCGCCATGCCGAGCCCCTTCTCCATGGCCTGGGCGGGGGCGTTGGTGGCTTTTTCAAGCCCGGAGGCATAGGTTGTCATGGTACGCTGACCTGAGAGGGTCAGGGTTGAGAGCGGGCCCTCTTTGGCGTCGGAAAAGGGGAGCATATTTCGGATTTTCTGGAGCCCGCCCTTGACCGCGTCGACTGCGCCCGTAAACGCCGACTTGATGCCGTTGGCAAATGTAGAGATCACCTTTTTCCCAGAGTCGAAGAACCAGGAGACGGCCCCGGTGACGGTGTTCTTAACGGCTGTGATCCCATTTGAGAAGGCCGTTTTCACGGACTCGAACCGCTCCCGGACGCCGGAGGCGATATTCACGACCCCGGAGACGAACTTGTCTTTGACCGCGGTGAGCCGTCCGCCCGTGAGGTTGTCCAGGAAGGAGAACCCCGCCGTATAGACACCCTTCACGCCCTCGAGCGCCGCCGCTGCCGCGCCCCGGATGCCGCCGCCGTGGGATTCGTAGGCGGAGCGCATATTGTCCAGCTTCTCGGAGACCGTATCGCGGGCTGCGCCCATGACGGAGCCGATCACGCTGCCAATACCCGAGAAGACCGCCTTCGCGGTTTCGAGCGCCGCACCCAATTTCTCGCGGAAAAAGTTGAGGATATTGTTGACGAGGTTACGAAACCATTCGCACTTATTGTAAAGCAGCGCAATCGCCGCAATCAGGGCCACGATCCCGATGACGACCCATGTGACCGGGTTTGCCAGGAGCGCCGCCGTGAAGCTCCACACGCTGCCTATTAGCGGCGAGAGCGCCCCTTTGACAAGTAGGAACCCCGCCTTGAGCATCTTGAACGCGGAGACCGCCTTTGTGATGACGAGGCCCACGCTGCCCACCACGGCGGCAACGGTGCCCGCTATGGTGAGGAACCCGCCGATCGCAAGCACGACAAGCATGATGATCTTGACGAGTTCCTGGTTCTCCTCTATCCACGACCCGACCTTCGTGAGGACGTTTTCCCCGGCGCTCATAAGGTCGTTAATCGTGGGGAGCAGCGAGTTCCCGATGGACTCCTTCACGTTCTGGATGCGCTGCGTGAGCCGTTCAAACCGCGCTGGCTCCGTTTCATTGATCGCATTCGCCATCTCGGTCGCGATGCCCGTGCCGGAACCGAGGGCGTCGTACATATCGAGAATGTTGCCCTGTAGGTCGTCGGTCTTGCTGTAGAGCAAGTCGATCAGGGCCACGGCCTCGGTGTCCCCAAACGCTTTTTGAAGTTCCATCTTTTCGGCGGCGTCCATGGTCTCGCCAAACTTTCCCCGGAGCTGATCCAGGATTTCGGGCATTGACAAGAGCTGGTTGTTCGCGTCTGTGAACGATAGGCCCAGGGCCTCGCCGCCCTTTGTCGCCGACCGCAAAAATGCCTTGTATTTTGTGCCCGCCTCACTGCCGCTCATGGTGGCCTGTAACATTCCCAGGATTGAGAGCTGCTCCTCGAGGGGGACGTTGGATGTGGTCGCCGATGCGCCGAGGGTCTGGATCGCGCTCGCCATCTGCGAGCCGTCCGTTTTGAACTGCTGTACCGACCGGGCGATACCCGCCGAGAACATCTCGCCAAATTCCAGGTCGGTGAGGTCGTCATAGTAGCCCTTATAGATGCCGTAGCCCGTGGCGAACAGGGACGTCATTTCCCCGATGGTGGACTTTGTTGCCTTTGCCGTTAAGCCTGAGAGCTCCGTGAACTGCGCCACGCCTTCGTCGGAGAGGGTGGCAATGCCGCTCTTAATATCATAGGCCGCGCTGATGAAGTCGGCCTTCGTCGTCCCGGCCCATTGGTCGGAAAAGCTCCGGGCCGCGTTCTCCACGGCTTCCAGGTCTTTGACGCCCAGCGAGGCGAGCTCGCCGATCGCCCGGCGCGTCTCGAAAGTGGCCTCTACCGGGGCAAGGACGGCCCCGGTGATCTGCGAGCCCATCTCCTGCATGACCGCCCCTGACTTCGCCACGTTGCCAAAGGTAGCGCCGAGGGCGTCCATTTTGGACACGTCCGCCCCCACCCGGGAGGCGACGCCCGCCATGGGCCCGGAGAGGTTGTCTACCATGTTCATGACAAGGGACAGCTTGAAAACAGACTCTAAACTCATGTTGTTGCCACTCACCTCCTGCGTATAGTTTGGAGGCTGCTGAAAGAAACGACCGCGCCGCCCGGGTCAATCCGGAGCGAATACCTCGGAAATCGCCCGGGCAACAATGTCCTGTTCGAGCCATTGTATGAACCGCGCCTTCGCAAGGTAGTCCAGCAGCTCGTCGAGGTCGGTGATTGTCTCGGGGTCAAACTTCTCTAAGAGAGGCGGGGGGACAAAGCGGTATATCTCCAGGAGGGCCGCTTCGGTGAGGCTCTCCCTTATCCCCGCGACCCTCTCCCTTAGAGCTTCTTCAAATTTACGTCATTCCCGAGGCCCAGCAGCTCGCCGAGCCTGTTGCCGATGGTAATGGAAATGCCAGGGTATTCCTCCATGTCGGCGGTGAGACGCTCTTTGTCCTCGTCCACGACCGAGTCCAGGATGAAGGTCTTACTCGCCTTGGAGATGCCGATCTTGGACATGGTCTTGACGAAGCGGTCATAGACGGGGATGCTGGGCCGCTTGAAGTGGTAGGAGAGCTCGCTCTCGGTCTCGTCGTCGACCGGGACGGTAACGCCTACCTTGTAGACCTTGCCGTATTTCTGCCGCATAGCCTCGGCGGCGTCCGGGGCGGTGGCGCTACCTTCGTTCTTCTTCGGGTTTTCCATATGCTGATACCTCCGCTTTTCTTAAATATCTTGAGAGGGCGCGGTGTGCGTTAAATGGGCTCCACGCCGTCCTCCACGATGCCGCCGACGATCATAAGGTCGATATCGACGGAGAGGGTCTTGTCGCCCTGGGCGGCTTTATGGCTGCGCTTGGTGAAGATGACCCGCTTAAGCTCGTCGATGCGCGTCCGGCCCCCGGGGTTGCCGTAGGCCACGACCACGGAGGGGAACTCCATCCCATAGAAGGGCTTGCCCAGGGCCTTGAGGCAATCCAGGAGGTCGTCGTAGTCGTCCCGGTGCATGGACATTTTCCCGGACGACTTATAGTTGCCCTTGCCATAGCCCCGGGGCCTGTTGCCCTTGCCATAGGACTCCTCCGCCTCCTGCTCGTCGTCGTAGCTGATCTCCTGGAGCACAAGGTTCACGCCGGGAACTTTGATATCGACGTCGCCCCAGCCGTAGGATATACCGTTGACTTTAAGCATAGTGTCTTTCCCCTCCTTTACGCGCTGGGCCGACGCCGAGCGAGGTCGATGTAGACCTCGCGGATATAGCCCCGGGACAGATAGCGGATTTTCGTCCGCATGGTCTCGTCCTCGATGAAGGTTTCCTCGTGCCCGTCCATAACGATGATCTCGGCAGCGCTGATCTCCTTCGCGTCGATCATGCGCTGCAAGGGCTCGAACAGGAACTTCGCCCTGGCCTCAAGCTCGCCCTGGATGTCCTCCAGGTCGATATCGTCATTCATGAGGTCGAGGCCCTTCTTCCGGGTCTCCCGGATAATCTTGTTCAGAACGCGGACGTCCTCCGCGTAGCGGTAGTCGCTGCCGTCCGGGGAGAGCATTTTCGTATGGTAGACGAAGTAGTCGTCCTTGCCATCGTATTCCCGGAAGGTGAGGTAGCCCGCAAGGTCGAGGAGCTCGATGATGTCATTGTCCAGGGCCACGGGGAGCAGTTCCTCCAGCTTCGTCTTACGGATGTTGAAGCCCGCCTCCTCCCGGGTCTTGCCAATGGAGGTCTGAACGCTGGACTTTGCGTAGAAGCCGGACACGAGACCCGCAAGGTTAACGATCTTCGTCGAGCCGTCCAGCTTGACAAGACGCCCCCAGGCGGCGACGACCTGGATGTTGTAGTTCCTGACCTTTTTTGCCTTTGCCTCCATCTCCAGGGCCCAGTCGGTGAGGTCGCCCTCATCCGTCCCGGCTCCGATGCCGGGCGTCCCGCCCTCGCTGGGCGTGGGGAACCCGGGCTCCATGACGAAGAACATAGGCTTATGGAAGGTCTCAAAGAGCTGTACCTGCGCCTCCCCCACCGCTTGCCAGAGGGCGAGGTCGCTCTCGCCGACGATGTGGACGAACTCGTACTCCTCGGCGAAGTTCTGGAGCTTCGTAATCGCGTCGAGGACGTCCCCGTTCGTCATGGTCGGAGCGGTGGTGTCGAACGTATAGGTGTCGTTCACGAGGAAGGAGCTGGGCTTTTGGTCGTCCGCAGATGCCTCAGCAAACTTGACTTTGATGCCTGTCCCTTCAAGCTCATACTCACCTGTCACGGGGACGGTGATTTCGTCGGTGAAGGAGCTGCCCCCGTCGATGGAAACGACGAAGGCGGCGGAGTTGAGCCCGCCCTGGGCGGTGAACCTGATAACCACCGCGAAGGCGTTGGTCGGGGAGCCGTCTACCGTCACGCTACCCCCGCCGTCGCCCGTCTTCTTGACCGCGCCCAGCGTCCCCGCCGTGGTAGCGGAAACAGGGACACAATAGATACGGTTCGCGCCAAACTGGACGGAGTCCATGACGGCGTCGGCCAGGGGGGACAGACCGAGGCGGTTCTTGATCTGCGCTGCGTCCATGGCCCCGGTGATGATGATGGGGGTATCGGAAACCACGGGGGAGATGCCGATCTTGAGGTGCTTCCCGTCGCCCGTGGCGGTGGCGAAGCCGAGGTTTTTGTCGGTGATGTGGTGCTTGACGTCTCGGAGCATTACTTCGTCGCCTCCTTCTTAGGGGCCCGGGTCCCACTCATGGGGGCCCCGGTGAACTGCTTGACCGCCCCGAGGAACTCGGCCTCGGTAACGGACTTCCCGGCCTTCCAGCCCTGCGCGGCGCATACGCCCGCAAAGACGGCCCGGGAAATGTTGTGCTTCATGCGGAGCTGCCCGACCTCGGCGTACTGTGCCGGGGCCTCGGGTTTCTGCTCTGTCTGGCCCGGAGATACGGCCCCGGCCTTCTTCTTGTCAACCATTGATTGGCTCCTCCTTTCCGTTGCTTTTCTGAACCGCTTCGATCTTGATGTTGGTGAGCGGGCCGAAGTTGGTGTCCCTGTAGAGACCGCCGCTGAATGTAATCATAACCCTGACAGCGACCCGAGCCTTGAGAATGGAGTCCTCCTCGTCCGCCCATTCCGCGTCCTCGGCCTCGATCGGGACAAAATTGCCATTGACCCATATGCCCCGGTCGAGGCTTTCGAGGAACTTCTCAAACAGGGCCTCTACGGTATCGTCGGAGTAGTCCCCGATTATCACGGCAAATGTGAGCTCCCGGTCAAAGACCTTTCGTCTCTTTTTCCGCGCTCCCTGTTGGTCTTCATATATTTTTTTGGAGCCGTTTCGGGCGATGGCCTCTTTGTCGAATATGACCGCGCTGACGTGGCTTTCCTGACTTTTCTCCAGGCGCTTCATTGCCGTGTAAGGTTTGGACTTGACCCCTGCCTCCTTGAGCTTCGCGAGCAGATATGCCTTGCTTTCTGCGTAGAGTGACATTTATCCACCCTCCCCGATAAACTCCTCGACGGTGGCCTTGATCTCCTGCATATCCTCTTCCGAGAGGCCCAGGAAGGGCCGGGCGGGGATTTTAACCTTGACCTGCTTTCGCATAATCCAACGTCCTCCCACCTGAAAGCGGAGCGCTTTTTTGCTTTTGGCTCGGATCGTCCGCCCGGGCTCCCCGAATTGGTGCGTCGCCGCGTGTTTGGCGTTGGTGCCCACCGCGAAGCCCGTCTCGTCCGAATAGGACTTGATGGAGTTGCGGAGCTGGGCCGTGTCGATCAGGGTTTTCCCGCCTGTTGCCTCGGCCCGGATGGAGGTCTTCCACTTCTTTCCGCTGGGGGCACGGCTTTGCCGGAACCGCTCAAGCGTAGACTCCCGAGTAGTCTCGGCGAGAGCCGCATTGAGGTTCTTTTTATCGATTTCCGAGTAAGACTTCATTTCGCTGAATAGGGCGGAAATGTCTCCGTCGAGCCGTATGCTTGTGCCGGGCATAGGATTACATCCCCTTCATGCTGCCCCGGCTGAAAAGCCGGGGGTTGGACTTTGCCGCAAAGCCCGTTGCGGCGGCAGAGGCCGGATCGTCCCCAGCCCCCCCGGAGCCGATGTTGACCTTCCCCTCGGCGACGAGCTTGAAAAAGCTGACCGCCGCGTTATAACGGTTGAGGTAGTTCTTCTCGGCTTCGCCCTCGTCGATCCCGATGCGGGAGTAGAGGTTGTAGATCGCTATGTCCTTCGAGAACTTGTTCAGCACTCTCGGAACCGGGTCAAAGGGGACTTTGTAGCGTTTGGCAAGGTAGCCGTCAATCTCGGCGTCGGCGTCGCTGATCGCCATGTCAATGATGGGCCCGATCTTCGCCTCACGCTCGGCCTCGTCCTCCTCAAAGGTGTCGCCGATGATGATATTGAGGGCGTCGTCCTTGAGCATTTCCCGGACTTCGGCCCTTGTGCTGTAGCTCATGGCGTTCCCTCCCTATGGGGCCCATCACGCGGAGGCGCTGCCGTCGCTGCCGTAGGCCATCTGCCAGAACCCAAAGCCCGCATTCCCCCGGCTGTCCGCGCCGTACTCGAACCGCTTCTTATTGAAGACGTTGTCGTCGGTCTCAGAGGTGCGGCTCACAAACTTCGCCTTTTTGCGCTCCTGGTAGATCAGGGGCTTGAGGGGTTTGGACGTACACAGCAGGAACCACGCTGAGTCATGCCCGGCGAGTTGGGGAACGACCAGGGGCTTTGCGGTGCCCTGCATGGTGTTCTTTGTGCCGTTGATGAAGTCGGCGACGAGGATGTCCCGGGCCTCCGCCTCCAGCGCGGGCGGAACGACAAGGGTGTCGGGGACGAGGTTTAGCGCCCGGCCCTTGGAGTTGGTGAGGCTCATCATCCCGGTGCGGGCCGCTTTGTAGGCCGCGAGGGAGAGCTTCGCCGTGCCCTTGTTGGAGACGTCCTTATTGCCGACTTTGTGGTTGTCGGCAAAGAACGGCTTGCCGTCGTAGCACTTCGCGGAGAAGCCCTTCGCCAGCAGATCAAAGACGAGCTCGTCGGGGTGCTGGGCGGCGGACTGGGCCAGCATCTGGATTGAGGGGGTATAAAGGCCGATCTTGTCGTCCTCCACGGCCTCCCGGTCGACGCCGATGGTGAGCTCGAAGCTCTCGTTCTTGATGGTGTAGTCGGAGGCGCTGAGGTTCTGGATCTCCCGGTCGCCGATCCACTTCCGCATTCCGGGGATGTCCCCGAGCCATGCGTAGGTCTCGGCGTCCGTGCTGGACGGGGTGACGGTGGCGATCAGCTTGTAGAGCGGGTCGACGGTGTCGAGGGCCTTATTGAACAGGGTATTAAACCCGACATAAATACCCCTCAAGTTTTGCGAATTGATAATCATGTATTCCTCCTCCTATTCCTTGTGCTTTTAGGACGCGGCGGGATGGGGGCCTTCGTAGCCGAAGCCCATCTCCACGGCAACGCCTTCGTCGTCCACCCGGACGACAAGCCCAGCGATGGACGTGCCCGTCGCGGCCTTCGTGACGGTGTGGTCGTCCTCCATGTAACACGGGCCCAGGACGTCCGCGACGCCGACCTTGTTCACGGCGGTGCTGCTGTTATCGAAAACGAAGACGCCCCGGGTGACGCGCACGGTGGCCTCGCCATCCTTCCCGGCGTTCTCGACGGTTTCCTCCGCCCGGCCCGCCGCCTTGAGACTCGCGGCCTTCTTGCCGGGGATCGCATAGCCGTCCGTGCCGATTGCCACGATGGCACCCTGGTAGATGGTGGTCGCCGCTTTGACGGGGAGCACAATCGAGGTCGCGCCGCTCGCGATCTCGTGGGTGTCCCTCGGTGCTGTCAGATTTGCCATGGTTTTAGTCCTCCTTCATGCCGTATTTTTGGACGTCCTCAACGCTGATCCCGAGCTGCTTGCAGACAAGCAGCGTCGAGTCGTCGGGCGTCGCTTTGCTCTTGAGGGCTACAGAACCGCCGACCACCTCGCCCATGGGGACGACCTGGGGGGTCTTTGCGACGAAATCCTGGAAATCCCCGGGGCTCTTGAGGGCGTAGCTTTTCGCCCAATCCCGCTGCGCGGGGGTGATCTTGCCCTGCTTGAGGGCCAGCTCCACGGCCTCCTCCGCGTCCCGGTCGGCGAGCTTCGCCTCCAGGTTCTTGACCTGTTCCACGAGGTTGACCCCGCCGATGTTGCCGCCCTTGAGGGACATGATCGCCGCCGTGACGTCGGCGGTGGCGGCCCCAGCCTTGAGGCCCAGCAGCTCGCAGACTTCCTTGTTCGCCACGACCTTCTCATCCTCGGGCGGCTGCTTCCCGGCCTGGGCGTCCTTGAGGCTCTTGTTCTCCGCGACGCAAGCCTTGAGCGCCTCGGCAACCTGTTCCTCCGTGGCGTCTTCGCCCAGGCCCAGCAGCGCCGCGAGCTGTTTTAAGAACTCGTTCATAGTGTTTGCTCCTCCTTCAAAGTTGATAGAATTGACGATTGCCTCCATGTGCTCGACCGCTGGTGTGTTGGTGAGCGCAATGGAGTGCAGGCCCATTGCTTTGTTGTCCGACTTTCGGACGGTGATGACTGGGGAATGGTAGCGGTATTCCCGGTTTTCGAGATACTCCTTCGCCTTGGGCGTCCACTCGACCCGGGCCTTGATCTTCCCATCATCCAGGAACAGCTCTTTCACCCACCCGGCGGCGGGTGCCTGTTCCCCGGTGAGGGTCTGGTGCTCGTAGTCGATGACGAGATCGACACCGCGCTGGGCGATCTGCGCCTTCATCGCGGCGAGGCTCTCCTCGTCCACGTTGAAATCCCCCTTCGCGCTGGTGACGTGGCCCAGGGGGAGCACGGAGATGATCTCCGGGGCCCCGCTGATCTCCACCTCACCGCTCTTGAGGGTGAGAAAACCCTTCATTTGCTCTTGTCCTCCTTCGCTTTCCGTCCCTGCCCCCTGTAGCACCGTTAGAACGCGTTATAACGGCCCGTCCCGGGCTTTGCAATGGAACTACATAGAATTGCCCTCCCGCCATCCCCCGTGCGCCCTAGGCCGTTTTACGGGCCTATGGCGCGGGGTTCTCCTTTTCCCGGTTTTGGTATGCCTTTACGAGCGCGTCGGGGTAGCCTTTGAGGTCGGGGGTGAACTTCACTTTCGCCGGGTTGGTGTTGAAGCGGGGGTCGGGTGCAATCGCCGGGAACTTGTCTTCCACGGTGAGCCCCTTGGCCTCGACCTGACGCTTTGAAAGCGTCCGCACGGTGCAGCGGCAACGGAAGCCATTGGGCGGGAACCAGGTGCCCCAAACGGGATGATCTGCCGGATATACCTTCCCGTCCATGGCGAGGTGGCTCGGGCGGGTGTGGGCGTCGTTGACGGCGTCGTACTGCCAAAAGGGGCGGAGCTTCATGACGCCCGGATCTGTCATTTGTTCGTAGTGGCCCACGTTATAGGCCGTCTGGATGTTGGTGCGGAAGATGTTGTCCGCCTGGAGCGGGTCGAGCCCCTCGTAGCCCTCGGCTTTGAGGAAATCGTTCATGTTTTTAGTGAACTCCGAAAAGGTGTTCCCGTCTTCCAGGGCTGCGAGTATCTCGTCATAGAACCGCTTGAGGATTTGCGTCTTCGTGTAGCCTGAGACCGTGAAGGCGAGCCCCCGGTATTGCTCGGCGATGCTGTAGAAGACCTCCGCTGTGACCGGGACGCGGCCTTTGAAGTAGTCCACAGCCTCCTCGAAGGTCATGTCCTTCCGGGTGAACAGGCTCTCAACCCCGTCCATGCTCCACCGCCCTCCCCTCAAGGTCGGCGTATATCATGACCTTTTGAAGCAGCTCCTCGGCGTCGGTGATGTCCATTTGCTTGAAGACCGCCGCCACGATGTCGGCGTCCTCCATCATGTACCGGAGCTCTTCCAGGCTGCCCGCTTTCTCAATCAGCTTGAGAACAGGGCCGAATGCTTTCTGAAAGGTGCCCGCGCTTTTCCTGACAGCGGCGTCTGCAAGATGGTCGATCCGTTCCTGCGTTCCGTGGCCCGGTTCGACCCCGGCCTTGAGGCTGATCGCGCCCATGGGCGGCGTCTGCTTGAAGGGAAGCCCCCCAAACCCTGCGCCTGGCTGCTGGGACGGCTGCGCAATTTCTTCACCGGCCTCCGGCTTCGGGATGGAAAATTTCTTGTAAAGATACGAGGTCGGGATTTTGAGCCCGGTTTCCTTGATAAGGGTGCCGACGATATTTGCCGTCTGCTCCAGGTCTTCCGACTCCTCCGCGTCGAAGCGGATATAGGGGACGC
>ERZ777011.2650-NODE-2650-length-13463-cov-3.854341_pt1 | contig 13463 bp, 11 predicted proteins | sample MGYA00374964_ERZ777011 | MGnify/ENA primary metagenome ERZ777011 (study PRJEB29310, sample SAMD00008975) | mouse gut metagenome | study: EMG produced TPA metagenomics assembly of the Metagenome analysis of fecal microbiota from mouse which was promoted...
TAGATTTTTGCCGAAGCGACAGGTTCTTTATTCAAAGTTTCCGTCACGGTAAAATAGCTTTTGAAAAATTCGTAATAAACGCTTTTATCGATTCCGCGCACAGCTTTCAGGTTTTTATTCAAAAGTATTTTAAGACCTATTCCGCCGCCCAAAAGCGCTGCAAAAATTATAAGAAGCATCAAAAACCAGAAGTCGTCGACCGTAGGAAATACATATTCCGCGATTATGTACAATACAAGGAATGCCGCCGTACCTATCGAGCCGAAAATTATAAGGAGCAGCGCGTAAATATTCAAGCCCCCGCTGAGTTCCTTCTGCATTTTTTCATCAAGCTTGGCGCCCGCTTTTATCGAACCGTATTCCGTTATCATTTTAAGCCTCCTTAAAATTTTTTGGTGCGGACAGTGAGACTTGAACTCACACGGTTGCCCACAGGATTCTAAGTCCTGCGCGTCTGCCATTCCGCCATGTCCGCATTTTTATTTAATTATTAACGGCACAAACCGTCTTACGCCACGTCCGTATTATATGGCAGATCCTTCGCTACGCTCAGGATGACGGGATATACGGTTATCTTCCGCTCGGGACAACGGTTTACCGTCCGCCCGTGTTGACGGGAAATACGGTTATCTTCCGCTCGGGTAGTAAATTTAGTTATCTCCCCCTCGGGACAACAGTAAATACAGTTATCTTCCGCTCGGGTTGACGGGAAATACGGTTATCTCCCCCTCGTGTTGACGAAGATTACTTCATGCAAACGCGTCCGTCATTTTGAGCCTTGGCGAAAAATCTTATTCTATAATAATTATACGCTTAAAAATAAAGTTTTTTCTTTCCGCCGCTGTTTAGCGGCGGAAAAAATTTTTATTCGTTTGCAAACTGAGAATTGTAAAGTCCCGCGTAAAAACCGTTCTTTGCGATAAGCTCGTCATGGTTGCCCTGCTCCACAATGTTGCCGTCGCGCATGACAAGTATCATGTCGGCGTTTTTAATTGTGGAAAGTCTGTGCGCAATTACAAAGCTGGTTCTTCCTTCGGTAAGTTTATCCATAGCCGTCTGGATAATTTCTTCGGTGCGCGTGTCCACGTTTGAAGTAGCTTCGTCAAGGATGAGAAGAGGCGAATTTTCCGCCATGGCGCGCGCAATGGTTATAAGCTGCTTCTGTCCGCCGGATATGTTGGATTCATTCTCCATAAAATAATCCAGTCCGCCGGGCAGAGTATGCACGTAATGCGATATACCCGCTTCCTTCATTATATCTTCAAGCTGTGCGTCGTCTACGCCGTCCTTGGAAAAGAGTATATTTTCCCTTACGGTGCCTTCGAACATCCAGGTATCCTGCAAAACCATGCCGAAAATGTCATGTACTTCGCTACGCGGCATATCCTTGACCGAAACGCCGTCTATCGTTATGTCGCCACCGTCGATTTCGTAAAACCGCATGAGAAGGTTTACAAGCGTCGTCTTTCCCGCGCCGGTAGGTCCTACAATGGCGACCTTCATACCCGCCTTAACCGAAGCGGAAAAATCGGGAATTATGATTTTATCGGGAGAATAGCCGAACCGCACGTTTTTAAACTCTACGTTGCCTTTAACCGTGTTACCGTCGACAAGAAGCTTATAGGGTTTGCCGGTCTCGTCGGAAAGCTCCTCCTGACCCAGAAAACCGTACACGCGCGAAGCCGCCGCTGCCGCCGTCTGTATGCTGTTTACCGACTGGGCAAGCTGGGACATTGGACTTTGGAAAAGATTTATATACACCAAAAACGCCGAAATAGTACCGAAAGTAACCGCCGTGTCGCCGCCGTTCATCAAAAGTCCGCCGACCACGCAAACAGCCGCATATGCAAAGTACGAAACAAACGTCATGGCGGGCTGCATAAGCCCCGCTATGGACTGCGCCTTGAATACGCCGCGTTTCATGCGTTTATTGCTTTGCTCGAAGTCCGCCGTCATTCTTTCGCCTGCGTTGAACGCCTGTATTACGGAATGACCGGAATAATTTTCCTCCACCTTGCCGTTCATTTCGCCGAGACAGTCCTGATTTTTCTGGAACTGCGGCATGGCTATTTTTGCGATAATCATAATTATCACAAGCATCAAAGGCACCATCAAAAGCACGGTGAGAGCCATTTTCCAGGAAGTTACGAACATTGCTATCAATACGCCTACAAGCATACACAGCGACGAGAACAGCATGGATATAGCCTGGTCTACCGACTGACTCATAGTATCGACGTCGTTGGTTATAACCGAAAGCGTGTCGCCGTACTGGTGGGCATCGAAGTATCCAAGCGGAACGCGGTTGATTTTTTCGGTTATTGCACTGCGCAATGCGCGTGCATACTTCTGCGTAACGCTTGTCATTATGAAGTTGGCAAAATAGTTGCACAGCGCGTTAGTGCCGTAGAAAACTATCAAAACCACCGCAAACTTCATTATTTTATCCATATCGATAGTGCGCGTCGCGGCATTCGCCGTTATTTCGTCCGTCAGCTTGGAAAGCCACTGCGGCGCGTAAACCGAAAGCACTGTGGAAACGATTATAAACAAAAACGACAGTACGATTTTAAACGCATAAGGCTTTAACGCTTTTACCAATTTTATAAGACTGCCTTTACGGGCTTTTTCTGCCGGCGCAGACATTCTTTTACCGTGTTGCATCATAAACCCAGCTCCTCCTTGGAAAGTTGTGAAAGCGCTATTTCGCGGTATACGGGGCAGGATTTTAATAGCTGCTTATGGGTACCGACGCCTACGGCGTTGCCGTTGTCAAGCACGATTATTTTATCCGCGTCCATAATTGTGCCTATTCTCTGCGCGACGATAAGCTTTGTCGCGCCGTCCGCCGCAGCTTTAAGATTTTCCCGCACCTTTCTGTCCGTCTTGTAATCCAAAGCGGAAAACGAATCGTCGAAAATGAATATCTGCGGATTGACCGCCACCGCCCTAGCTATGGAAAGGCGCTGTTTCTGTCCGCCCGATACGTTTTTGCCGCCCTGGGAAATTTCGGAACCGTACCCGTTTTCCATATTGCGGATAAATTCGTCCGCTTCGGCAATTTTTGCCGCCGATATTATTTTTTCGTCGTCCAGGCTTTCGTCGCCGAACGCTATGTTGCTTTTGACCGTGCCGGAGAAAAGCACGCCCTTTTGCGGAACGTAACCTATTACCGAGCGCAGTGTTTTCTGTTTGATATTTCTTACGTCCACACCGTCTACAAGCACCTGACCGTCAGTAACGTCGAAAAACCGAGGCACAAGATTTATAAGCGTAGACTTACCGCTGCCCGTCGAACCGATAAAGGCGACCGTCTCTCCCTTTTCGGCGCGGAAACTTATGTTGTGTATTACCTTTTCGTCGGAGTCGGGATAGCCGAAGGAGACGTTTTTGAACTCAACCGTACCCTCCTCCTTCAAAGGCTCCTCCGTTTCGGGGTCGGTTACGGAAAGCGGAGTTTCCAGCACCTCGTTTATACGCTTTGCTGAAACCTGCGCGCGCGGCAGCAGCACGAACATCATCATCAGCATCATGAACGCCATGATAATTTGCGAAGCAAGCTGCATGAAAGCCGCAACCGTCGCGTAGTCGGTAGAACCTGCGTTTATCAGGTGCGAACCCAACCAATATATTGCGAGGGAAACGCCGTTCATTATAAGCATCATGACGGGCGACATAAGCGACATCATTCTGCCTGCAAAAAGCTGGGCTTTGGTTATAGCTTCATTGGATTTTTCGAATTTGTCTTTTTGATATTCTTCCGCATTGTAAGCGCGTATAACGCGGATACCGGTAAGATTTTCGCGCGAAACGCCGTTAAGCTTATCCAAAAGTTTTTGCATTATTTTGAATTTCGGCAACACGAAAACCATCAGAAGCGCCAAAAACAGTACCAACGCAATTACCGCTATAACGGTGGCTAGCGTTAGATAGGTGCTTGTGCCTTGTATTTTGCATATAGCCCATACTGCCGTAACGGGCGCGGCAAACGCCATACGCAGCATGAGGATGTTTGCCATCTGAACCTGTTGCACGTCGTTTGTGGTACGCGTAATAAGCGACGGGGTGGAAAACCTGTCGCGCTCCGCAACGGAGAAAGAGTCCACTTTGGAATAAACGGCACTGCGCAGTCTTGCGGAAAGTCCTGCCGATACGTAGGACGCGATAAGCCCGACAAGTCCCTGCGCGACGGCGCTTGAAGCCGCGACAAGCAGCATCATGCCGCCGTTATATAAAATATCGCCCGTCTTGGCGTTTGCGGCTTTTAAAAGCAGGGACGCAAGCTCGTCCGGAAAACCGCCTTCGCCGATTACTCCGACAATATAATCCCAACCGTTTTCGGATACCGCCGCGCCGATTTCCGGACTTATTGCGGCGGGATTATTGTGATAATTCAAATAAGTTATAGAGGAAATAATATCCTTGATGTAGTCCACAAGCAACATAGTGCAGTAAACCTGCAATACGGTAAGTCCCACCAATACCGCAAGCAGCACCCAGTCAACGGGACGCAGTTTTTTGTATAGCTTAAACATATTTCACCGAATAATAATCTTTTACCTTATATTACCATATTTTAACCTGTTCTGTAAAACCATAACAAGCGCGGAATTGAAAATAACACATAACTTTCATTTTGAAAAATTTTCCGGAATAAATATCTGAATTCTTCCCAAAATAATTTCAACGGAGGATGTTATGCAGTTTGACGAAACTAAGACTTACAAAAATCTTGCAAGAAGCTTTGCCGGCGAAAGTCAGGCGGGCATGAGATACCAGCTTATCGCGCAAGCCGCGACCAAGCAGGGTTATATGACGCTTGCCGACACGGTGAAAATTCTTGCAAAAAACGAAACGGAGCATGCGAGAAGGTTCTTTGAAGAACTTAACAAACGCGGTGAAAAGCTTGACAATATCAATATCGACGCAGGTTACCCCTATCACAGCGGCGACCTCGGCAAGAGCCTTGCCCTTGCCGCCGACGACGAGCGTCAGGAACACACCGTAATTTATCCCGCTTTTGCCAAAGACGCCGAAGAAGAAGGTTTTAAAGACGTAGCCGCACTTTACAAACTTGTGGCGCAAGTTGAAGTCAGGCATGAAATGATTTTCAAATATCTTCACGAAGCGTTTACAAAGGGCTTACTTTTCAGCAATGAAACGCCTATTTTGTATGTCTGCAGTGAATGCGGATATATGCACACTTCGACAAAAGCATGGGACGTTTGCCCTTTATGTAAATCCGGTCAGGGTTACGTTGAGTTGCACGTTCCGTTTCAGAAGGAGAAAATATGAAAAAAACTAACGAAAACAAGACTCAAAACACGAAGAATTGCAGCGGTAGCGCTAAGAAATGCGGGACTAAGAACTGTGGCAAAAACACGAAAAACTGCAAATAAGTTTAAGGACAGTTATGACCCCAACGGAAGTTACACCGGTACGCCCGTAGACGGCGGAAAGCCGATACAAGACGTAGACGATTTGTAACTTAAAATGCGGACGCGGGACGAAATTTTTTTTCGTCCCGCGTTCTTTTGTGTTTAAAATTTTCGGAACTGATTGGTTCCGTTTAATACACTTTAAATTTAAATTGATATAATACAAACAAGTAATACATTATGCAAAAAATAACCGTTAATCAGACAAGCCCAGTAAATAGTCTGCACTTACATCGAAAAATTTTGCAATTACAACTATTGCTTCCGCGTTTGGCGTGCGCGTTTCACTTTCCCATTGTTTTATTGCCGAGTAACTTAAATTTAAAAGTTGTGCCAACCCGCGTTGACTTAAATCTTTTTCAACCCTTAACTCTTTTAAACGTTCCGCAAATATTTTCATTATAGTTGAATTATATCAAAACCTATTGAAAAATACTTGACTGAGTTCATTTGAAATCGTACAATAATATTGAGTTCAAATGAAGCGAGCATTAATACACCATTCTGAGCGGTGGCAAAAAATTCATTTTTTCCGTTTGGGATTCTTCACTGCGTTCAAAATGACGAAAAGTAATTGAAATAAAATTTACAAGTATTTCAAGCAACAATAAAAATCAATATTAAAAATTTTAATGAGATAATTATATTTATGCAAGAATCTTTTATTTGCGATTTGATTGAAATGGCGCATTTGGGTGAGTTGCGTGAAAAATTAAGAAATAACGAAAGCTATAACTGCGTTAAGGACGATAATGCCGCCCTTGACAAACTTAAAAACACACTCAATCCCGAGCAGTTTAAACTTGTTAAAGATTACATATTCCAAAATCAACTCAAAGAAGAATTTATCTACCGTCAATCCGACATAAAACTATTGAATTACGGTATTAAAATAGGTATGCAAATTCAAAAATCTTTCGACGACGACGAAGCTTAACCCAGCCGCTTAATAATTTTTGCGGGATTGCCCGCAATTACCACGTTTGACGGAAACGATTTTGTGACCACCGCTCCGCTTCCAACTATCACATTATCGCCGAGAGTTACGCCGGGATTTATTATCGCTCCGCCGCCAATCCAGCAATCGTTGCCGATAGTCACGGGTTTGCCGTATTCAAGCAGTTTTATGCGCGGTTCTCTTTCAAGCGGGTGGCATGCGGTGTAAATGCCGACCTGCGGACCGATAAGACAGTTATCGCCTATCCGCACTTTGCACACGTCGAGAATACATACGCCGTAGTTACAGTAGAAATTTTCGCCGACTTCGATATTCGAGCCGTAATCGCAGTAAAAGCCCTGTGTCAGGTTAATATTAGTTCCCGTTTTGCCGAAAAGCTGTTTTGCTACTTCCGCGCGCACGTCGTCGGAAAGTCCGCCGTTCAGCTTACAGCAAAGCGCAACAGCGCGTTGGTGAGCCGATTTAAGTTCTTCGTCGTTTGCCGTGTACAGTTCGCCGTCAAGCATTTTCTGCTTTTCCGTTTTCATTACAAAATCGCCTCGATAAATTCTTCGGCATTAAAAGCTTCCAAATCATCAAGCTTTTCGCCTGTGCCTACGAACGCGACGGGTATTTGCAATTCACTGCAAAGCGAAATTACAAAGCCGCCTTTTGCGGAACTGTCAAGCTTTGTTAAAACTATTCCGTCAAGCTCTACCGCTTCGTCGAACACCTCCGCCTGATTCACCGCGTTACCGCCGGTTGTCGCGTCGAGAATAAGAAGCTTATAGAAGTTTGCCCCGGGGCACTCCCTTTCGACCACGCGCGACATTTTTTTAAGCTCCTCCATAAGGTTGGCTTTTACGTGAAGTCTGCCCGCGGTGTCTATAATTACGACGTCCGTGCCCTTTGCCTTTGCGGAGGTCAACGCGTCGAATACGACGGCGGAAGGGTCGCTCCCCTCCTCGTGCTTGACTATGCGCACCTTAGCCCTGTCCGCCCACACCGTAAGCTGGTCTGCGGCGGCGGCGCGGAACGTATCCGCGGCGGCGACGGTCACGCTCTTTTTTTGGCTTAAAAAATAATTTGCAAGCTTGCCGACCGTTGTCGTCTTGCCCACGCCGTTAACGCCGACAAGCATTATCACGGCGGGATATTTTATTTCGAGAGGCTCCGCCTCGTTAAGCTTTTCTTCCAGAACGTCTTTCAAAAGGTCGGTGACAAATTCCTTATCTTTAAGCTTTTCCTTCTTAGCCTCCGACCTGAGCTCCTCCACGACGTCGTCCGCCGTAGTAACGGAAATATCCGCGCCGATTAAAATTTCTTCCAGCTCCTCGTAAAAATCGTCGCCGATTTTATTTTTTGAAAACAGCTTGGAAAGCGCGCCGGAAAGCCCTTCGCGCGTCTTTTTAAGCGCGTTTTTTATTTTGGAAAATAAACCCATAAATTAATACTCCTTTCACGGAAATTCGCTTACACGGTGCGATTACATAACCGTATCTCCGCCCAGCTTGCTTTCGACCTCGGAAAGCTTGACGGAAACTATTTTTGAAACGCCCTTTTCCTCCATGGTGACGCCGAAAAGAATATCCGCGTTTTCCATAGTGGGCTTTCTGTGCGTGATTACGATAAACTGCGTTTCGGAAGCGAATTTTTTAAGATACTTGGCGTAACGCGCAACGTTTGCTTCGTCAAGCGCCGCTTCTATTTCGTCCAGTACGCAGAAGGGCATGGGACGCATGCCGATAATTGCGAAAAGTATCGCTATTGCGGTAAGCGCACGCTCTCCGCCGGACAGAAGCGAAATTTTTGTAAGCTTTTTGCCGGGAGGGCAGGCTATAATTTCCACGCCCGCACTTAAAGGGTCGTCGCAGTCGGTATAATCGAGTTGAAGCTCCGCCCTGCCGCCGCCGAAAAGCTCCTTGAAAGTCTTTTTGAAATTTTCGTTTATAATTTTGAAGCCTTCGTCGAAAATTTTAAGCATTTCCGCACGAATATCGTCCAAAGCGGAAGTCAAATCGGAAATGGCTTTTTCCAGATCTTCCTTTTCCGTCGTCATCTTTTCAAAGCGGACGGAAAGCTCCTCGTATTCCTCCACGGCGTTGTGGTTGACGGGTCCGAGCATGGTTATCTGCCGCTTTAAATTGGCTATTGTCTGCGCGGACGTCGTCGTGTCGTAATTTTCTTCCCTGTATTTAAGACAACCCTCGTAGTCCTCTCCGTATTCTTCGGAAATGCGGGTTTGAAGATATTCCAGATCGCTGTCTATTTTCTGCAAAGCAAGGGCAAGCGTGCTTTGCTTGTGCGTTAATTCTTCCTTCTCCTTATAGGCATTAAGCCTGTCGCTGTCGTACTTCATAACGCGCTTATTAAGCTCGTCCTTGCGCGCCTGTATCTCGCCCACCTGTCTGTTGAGGTCGGCTACGACTTCCTGCTCCTCTTTTGAAAGCGCCGCCTGCTGTGCCTGATTGGTGAAGGACTGCATTTCCGCCTCTATCTGGGGTATGCTGGCTTTCGTCTGCTCCAACCTTGCGGAAAGCTGCTCCCTTTCGCCGTTGAGTCTTGCAATGTTGTCGGAACCCGATTTAAGCGCGCTTTCCAAAGAAGCGACTTCGACGAGTATGCCGTTCAAGCGCTCGGTTTTTTCTGTGCGCTCGGCGGTGAGTTTGTCATATTCCGCGCTCATGTCGTCGATTGCGGAGGAAGCCTTGTCAGACTGCTCGGACAAATCGCTTGCGCCCTTGCTGACGCCGCTGTACTCGCTGTCCAAGCCCGACAATCTGTCCTCCAAAGCCTTTAAGGACTGACCGTAAGCGGCGTATTCGCTCTCGGCGCCGGTTACGCTTTTTAACAGAGACGACTGCTTTTCGGTTACGGCTGCAAGCTCGAGCCTGGCGTCCTGCAAACGCTTTATGAGAAGCTGAAGCTCGTTATTGGCCTCGTCCTTTGCCGACTGCAAGTCCGCTTTTTTGGTTTCCGAGCGGGACAGGAAAAGTTTTTTGCCGTCAATGCTTTCTTCTATTTCCTTAATTCTGCGTTCGTTGGCAAGCAGATTACCTGCAATTTCACGCTTGGAGCCGCCCGTCATGGAACCCGACGTGGAAATTACGTCGCCGTCCAAAGTGACTATTTTGAAAGCGCGGGGATAGCGGCGGGCTATCTGCGTAGCATTCTGTATATTGTCGCAAATAAGCGTGTTGCCCAGTAAATTATGAATTACGTTTTCAAACTTTTTATCGAATTTGACTAAATCGATCGCAAACCCTACGGCGCCCCTGTCGCGCACGGCGGATTTTATTTCGTTGTTTTCCACCCTCGGGCGGAGCGCGTCTACGGGCAGAAACGTAACCTGTCCCGAACGTGTGCGTTTAAGATACTCTATTAAAAACCTTGCGTCCTCGCGCGTGGGCGTGATAACGTTTTGCATAGCTCCGCCGAAAGCCGTTTCTATCGCCACCTCGTATTCGCCGTCGCACGAAACCACGTCCGCGATTAGACCCGAAATTTTCGACGTAAGCTCCAAGTCGCCGCGCGCGTCGCTTAAAAGCTTTTTGACGGAATAAATATAACCCTCGAACCTGTCGCGGAGAGCGCGGTATGTAGTCAGGCTGTCGTTCAGACCGGAAATCTGCGCCTGAGTGTCGTAAATCTGTTTAATAAGCTGTTGAAGCTTCTCCTCGCAGTCGCGCGTCTTTGCTTCCGCCTGCTCCAAAAGCCCGTTTTCGTTGCCGAGCAAATCGTTTAAAGCTTTGCCCCTTTCTATACAGCCGTCGTACTCTCCGCGCAGGGAATCGCGGCGCTCGCGTATCCTCTGCATGTCGCCGCGTATTTCGTTCAGACGCTCCTTCAAAAGCTCTTTCTGGGCGGAAAGCGAACCCATATTCTGACGCATGTCCGAAAGATCTTTAAAGGTATCCATTACCTTTTTACGGTGTTCGCCCGTCATATACTCGTAGTCGGCTATCTTGGTTGAAAGCTCCTCAATCTCAGTGCGGAAAGCGCCTGCGGAAGAATTTAAAGACTCCAACCTGTTGGTGTTTCTCTCCGCATAGGCTTCGTTGCGGCGTATTTCCCTTTCAATTTCTTCTATGCGCTTTGCGGAATAAGCAACGTCCTCCTGCGCGGCGGCAAGCTTCGCCTTTACAGAACGCGCCTTTTCCGTAAAAAGCTTGGATTCGCCGGTCCTGTGCTCTATGCCGACTTCGTAGCGGCGTAAACGCTCGTTCAAATCCTGTAATTCCGCGTCCGCGGCGTTGATTTCGTCGCGGCGGTTGTGATATTCTTCCAAAAGCTTTTCAGAAAGCGCGGTTACTTCCTCTATACGCTTTTGCACTTCCTCCGCCTTATTGTTAAGCGCCTGCTTTTCCCCTGCGGCGCTGTCGTGGCGGCATATGTACAAATTCATTTCGTGACGGCGCAAATCGCCATACAAATCCCTGTATTTAATCGCGTTTTCGGAAGCTTTTTTCAAAGGTCCTATCTGCCTTTCCACTTCCTGCATGCGCTGTGAAAACACGTAAAGATTGTCCTTGGAAGCGTTAAGCTTTCTTTCCGCGTCCGCCTTCCTGTCCTTGAATACGACTATACCGGTGGCTTCCTCGAAAATAGAACGCCTGTCCTCGGGCTTGGCGTTCATAATCTGTTCTATCCTGCCCTGACCTATAATGGAATAGCCTTCCTTCGCCGCGCCCGCTCCGTGCAAAAGTCCCGTTAAAACCTTCATACGGGAGGGTTGTTTGTTCAAAAGGTATTCGCTGGTGCCGTCGCGGTAAAGACGTCTGGTCATTTCCACTTCGTCGCAGTCTATTTCGAAAATTCTGTTAGTGTTGTCGAATGTAAGCGTGACCTCGCAAAAAGACATCTGGCGGCGCGCTTCCGTTCCTCCGAAAATGACGTCCATCATCTGCGAACCGCGCATCATTTTTGCCGACTGTTCGCCGAGAACCCAGCGTATTGCGTCGGCGACGTTCGATTTGCCGCAGCCGTTGGGACCGACGATACACGTTACGCCGTCGCCAAGCGGAACGGTGGTTTTATCCGCAAACGATTTAAAGCCTACAAGTTGTATTTGTTTGAATGCGTTCATAGTTGTCCTTCTTCGTAAAATTCAAGCGCGGCGCGCGCCGCAAGCTGCTCGGCGGATTTTTTTGTGTCCGCCTCGCCTGTAAACGTACGTCCGAAAACGTTCAGACTTACGAAATATCTGTGTTTCTGACGCGTACCTATGTCTTTGCAGGTATATTCGGGGTCGGGCTGTCCTTCAGACTGCAAAAGCTCTAAAATCCTGCCCTTGAAATTGACCGTCCGTCCGGAAGAAAAATCAAGCGTGCGTAAGACGAAGCTTTTTGCCGCGTCCATACCTCCGTCGAGATAGATTGCCGCGATTACGGCTTCATATGCAGACGGAACCGCTTTTTTATTGTGATCGTCGCGCTTGCCGCGTATTAAAAATTTGTCAAGACCGAGTTTTTCGGAAACCGGCTTCAACGCCTTATCCGATACTATGCCGGCGCGGCGCTCGGTAAGTCCGCCCTCCGTTCCGCCGCCCGTATACAGCTTTTCCGAAACTATAAATTCCAAAAGCGCGTCGCCGAAAAATTCGAGAAGCTGGTTGTTTTCCTTCTGGTCTGCTGAGGCGAGAGTAAGAGCCTTTATAAGCAGCCGTTTATCCTTGAAAACATAGCCTACGGCACGTTCCGCCTCCTCAACGTTCATCCGTATCCCCCGTAATCGCGTCGAGATCCGCTTCCGAAAGCAGTTTCTCGACAGAGCCGACAAGTCCTTTGCGGTATATTGACGCCGCGTTATGTACGGAGTTTGCTATGCTTTCGGGTTTGGACGAGCCGTGACTTTTAACAACGGGCTTTTTAAGCCCCAGTAACAGCGCGCCGCCCGCCTTGTCGAAATCGAGCTGAGCGCGCATGCGCTTTAACGCTTTGCGCATAAAAAGATAACCTATTTTCGAGGAAAGCGAGGACGAAAGCTCTTTTTTCATCACGCCGAGCACCAGCTTTGCGCTACCCTCCATGGACTTCAAAGCAACGTTGCCCGAAAATCCGTCGGAAACAACCACGTCGCACTCGCCGAGCATTATATCCCGCCCTTCGACGTTGCCGTAAAAGTTTATCCCATTTATCCGCGTGAGAAGCTTGTACGCTTCCTGATGCAGAGGGTCGCCCTTGTGGGATTCCGTTCCGTTATTTAAAAGGCCTACTTTGGGATTTTCCACACCGAAGCCCGCCTTGGCGTAAGCCGAACCGAGCAGGGCGAACTGACCGAGCATTACGCTTTTACATTCTGCATTGGCGCCGCAGTCCGCAAAAAGAGTGAAAGTCCCGCGGGAATTAGGAATAGGCGAACAGAGCGCGGGGCGCTTTATTCCCCTTATTCTGCCGAGAATAAGCTGACCGCCGGCAATCAACGCCCCCGTGGAGCCCGCCGAAACAAGCGCGCAAACGTCGTCCTGCTTTTTAAGCATCCAATACGCCTGCATCATGGAAGATTCCTTGCGCTTCACCGCCTCCGTAGGGCTGTCGTTCATGTCTATGACGTCGGGACAGTCGACTATTTCGAGACGCTTTTCGTCGAATTTGTATTTTTTAAGCTCCGCCTCTACGTCGTTGCGTCTTCCCGTAAGTATTATATAAAGCTGTTTGTCGCTTTCCAGCGCCGAAACCGCGCCCGCCACTGTGGAACGCGGCGCGTTGTCTCCGCCCATCGCATCGACTATTATTTTTATCATATATTCTCCTGTAAGGCGAAAAATTTACCGAACAGCATTATAACATATTAAGTTTGAAAACACAATTAATAAAAGGTTAAAATTGAAAATTCTGCGGCGGGCAAAAACAGGCTACGGCTGTTCCGCTTCACCGTCTTCGGGCGGCAACTCCTGCGGGACGACGCGCGTCAACGGCAAATATTTGTCCTTGCGGTATAAAACGGTTTTTTTTATGCCCCCGCGCGTCACCGTCAGATACCCCTCGCTGAGGATTCCGTCCCTGCCGTCCTTCACGCGGGAAGGGTCGTCGGTTACCTCCTCCGGCGCGGGAATATTGCCCGTCACGCGCGACGCGTAAGAGTACTGC
>ERZ777011.2651-NODE-2651-length-13456-cov-2.260727_pt1 | contig 13456 bp, 9 predicted proteins | sample MGYA00374964_ERZ777011 | MGnify/ENA primary metagenome ERZ777011 (study PRJEB29310, sample SAMD00008975) | mouse gut metagenome | study: EMG produced TPA metagenomics assembly of the Metagenome analysis of fecal microbiota from mouse which was promoted...
GCGAATCTGGCAGCGGTAGCAGTTGGCCTCGGTACCGAACACAATGGCCTGGCGCACCAAAACTGGGAGGTTCTGGATGCGCGGCCCTCCCGGCAGGTGCAGGGTAACGGGCTGGCCGGGGCTGAGCTCAATGTTGAGGTTTACATTGAATTTGATCTCCCGCACCGAGAGCGCGTGCACCCGGATGGCAAAGCCAATGGGGGTTTCGACGGTACGGGTTTTCAAAAAATGCCGCTCCTGCTTTTTGATTACCGCGTGCCCGGTACCGTCCAGGTCCACATAATATAAAAAAGCCAGCGCAGCGCCGGGCAGGATTTCATCCTTTACCTCCACCAGCCGCAGCATGTGCGGCGAGGATAAATACACCTCGCCTTCGAAACGATGCACCTCGGCCCCCTCGTGGATGCGGAACACCTGTAGCCGTGTGCCCATGGAAAAAAGCGGTACAAAGCTGCTCTCAAAATCCACGCTGTGGTTTTCGGCCGAAAAAACCCCGCGGCCCATCTCAATGGTCTTGCCGGACTCGGTTTTCAGCACCGCATCAAATTTGACGCCCATGTTTTCATATTCGTGGAAATATTCCTGTGCAGGCATTGGACGCTCCACCCCTTGCATTGGATTTCTTGTATCAAGCATAGCATACCGGGCCAAAAAATACCAGCCCTGCGCTTTTGCCCGCCAGGGCCCGCAGGGCGGTTTGGCTGCCCGGCCTTTTTATCAAAAATGCCGCGGATGTGCGGCAGCGGCAAAACGGCCCTTTTCAAAGAGCTGGTCTATCTAAGATGAAGGAGGGGTTTTATGCAGGAGTTCCAGGATACCCAGGCCACCGCAGCGCGCGCCGAGGCCCTGCAAAAAGCCCATGCCCGGCTGCTGGAATTGGAAACGCTGACCACCGGGTTGCTTACCTGCCCCGAGGAGCAATTGGATGAGCTGCTTAGCCGCCGCGATGCCCTTATGGACGAGCTGGGTACGCTGATGGGCCCCGAACCCCGGCCAATAGAGCTGCCGCCCGGCAGCGATGCTTCGCCCGAGGCCGAGGCTGTGCGTGAGGCTGCCGGCCAGTGCCGGGCGGTAGCCTGCCGGCTTGCGCAGTTGGATCAGCAGGCTGTGGCGCGGTTGCAGAATATGCAGCAGCGCGTTTTGCAAAAGATCCGTACCGTGGGGCGCAGCGCAGGCGCACACGCGGCGCGCTATTACACCCCCGCATCCCCATCCAGCAGCTTTACCGGCAGCGTCTGAGCCCGCCCCAAAGCCAGGCCTGCCGTCCTGCCGCAGGCGGATGCAACTTTGCCCGCCTTACCCTTTCCAAGACAGGAGGAAACGCCTTATGAACATCAACACCAGCAGCACCTACACCTATGGCAGCAGCAGCTCCAAGGGCATGTCCGGCCTTGCCTCCGGGCTGGATACCGAATCTCTTGTAAAAGAGATGCTTTCCGGCACCCAGAGCAAGATCGACGCCCAGCAGGCGCTCAAAACCCAAACCGAGTGGAAACAGGAAATCTATCGGGATCTGATCGGTTCAATCAACGATTTACAGAGCAGCTATTTTTCTTCCAACTCGGCCGGGAGCCTTACCAACAGCGCCTTCTATAATACCATGTCGGCCGCCAGCAGTTCTAACAACTTTAAGGTCACGGCCTCCAGCTCGGCCCCCTCTGGCAATGTCTCGCTCGAGATCCATCAACTGGCCAGCAGCTATCAGATGTCCTCGGCCTCGGCGGTGAGCGGCCGGTTGGCCGGCAGCTTTGACGCTGCCGCCCTGCAGGCTTTGCTGGACAGCCAGCGTACGGCCGACCGTACCCTCGTTTTTAACGTAGGCGGCGAAAAAGGCAACACCGAGGTAAAGGTGGACCTTAACCGCTTTTTCAAATCGGCAGACGGGGCCCTTATCACAAAGCCGGACGCAAGCGGCATTGCAGGCGCAGTGCAGGCGGCCCTTAAGGAACAGGCCGGCCTGGATGCCAAGGTCAGCATCAGCAGCGGGCAGCTATCAATTGTTTCCAAGGACGGCGAACGTTCGCTGAGCGTCTCCGGCAGCTCTACGAAAGAGGCGTTGAGCGCGCTGGGGCTTTCGGCAGGCGCCGAGGCCCGTACGAACGTTGCCAAAACCGAGCGTACCCTCTCGGGAAAGGTGAGCCTTTCGCCCTCGCTGAGCTTTGCCGTTTCACTGGATGACGGCCTGCAAAAAACTGTTTCCCTGGATGTTGCCGGCATGACCGGCCCAGACGGCAAGCTTATCAGCAGCAAGGTGCGTGACACCCTGGCCGCTGCTTTGGACCAGCAGTTTGGCAAGGGCGCCATAAAGGTTACCCAGGATGGCGCTAACGGCCTGAGCATATCCACCCCGGTGGCCGGCCGCAAGCTGGTGGTATACGCCGGGCAGGACAAGGAGGTGCTGGCGGCACTGGGCCTGCGCAACGGCCAAAGCAACCGCATCAGCCTGTATGATACCCTTGAGCAGATGCCTACCTCCACTGCGCTGCAGGGCAGCGACTTTGAGTTTGAGATCAATGGGATACAGTTCAGTTTTTCCAAAAACGACGATATTGATTTTGTGATGCGCAAGATCAACGCCAGCGAGGCCGGCGTTACCCTTACCTATAAGCCGCTGGACGACGTATTTGTGCTTACCTCTAACAGCTCCGGCGCAGGGCACAATATCCAGCTTAGCCAAACCAAGGGCAACCTGCTCAATGTGCTGCTGGGCGGCGGGGCGGACGGCAAGCTTGCCACAGGCAGCACGGCGGTCAGCAATCCATGGACTACCGGCGGCAAGCTGGAGGCATCCAGTGCGGCCGGCTTCATCGGGACGGACGGCATCAAAAAGGGTTCCTTCTCGCTCACGGTCAACGGCAAGGATTATACCCTCTCGGTAGCGGCCAAGGCAGACGGCGAGGGCTACACCCGCGAGGAGCTTATCAAGGAACTAAACAGCCAGTTGGAAAAAACCTTTGGCATGACCCCGGACGAAAACCTGGTGGATGTGCAGGCTATCGAGCTGGTAGAGGATGGGGGCAGGCTGAGCTTTGCTGTGCGGAGCGGCGCTTCGGTAAGCCTGGCGGCTACCAAAGCCGAAGACTTAGAGGACGAGGAGGCACTTAAAAAACTGGCCGAAGAAGGCAACCTTGCCGTAGCCCTGGGCTTTGTATCCAAGGATGAGATGAACAACCTGGTGAGCGGCAGCACCAAGCTGTCGGAGGTGGGGCTGGGCGACTGGGCCAAGGATGTGCTGGGCATTGCCGAGGACACCACCTTAGAGGGCCTTGCGGCCGCGGTGGACGCTTCGGACAAGGCTAAGGCCTTGGGCGTAAAGCTGGCCTTTGAGGACGGCAAGCTGGTGGTGACCGCCACCGACCCGGAGAATAAGCCTCTTACAAATTTCCAGATCGGCAACGAGGCGCAAACCCGTGAGCTGTTTGGCTCGGCCGGCCTTAGTTTGGGCACGTCCGGCGGCCAGGCCCAGGCGCTGGTAAGCGAGGGCAAAAATGCGGTGGTACGTATCGACGGCGCACTTACCGAGCGCAGCAGCAATGTGTTTAACTACAACGGCCTTACGGTGGAGCTCACCGGCGTTTCGGCCCTGGCCGAAGGCGGCAGCAGCATGAAGGGCACCCTGATGGTGCCGGATGCCAGCGGAAATATGGTGGAATGGAAGTCGGTAAACAACCGTTGGGTAGACGCAGAGGGATATGAGCGGTCTGAGGACGGCCAGTATGTGGCTGTCGACGAGAACGGCCATGGCATCCGGGTGCCTTCCCTGGACGCACCGGTGCCGGACGGGTATGTGCTCAAGCATCTTGCCAACGCCGCTGTCTATAGCGCGGACGGCCGCCAGATTACCGGTGTGGGCATCAATAAGGACGGCGAGCTGCTGGATTTTAGCGGGCAGCCTATCCAGGCCCGCCAAACCGATACCATCACGGTCACCCGCGACACCGACAAGATTGTAGAAGGGGTTAAAACCTTCATCGATGAATACAACAAGCTGGTAAAAACCATCAACGACCTGCTCAACGAGGAAGCCAACTACCGCGATTATGCCCCCCTTACCGACGAGCAGCGCAAAGAGATGAGCGACAAGCAGATCGAGCTCTGGGAAGAAAAGGCAAAAGAGGGCCTGCTGCGGCGGGATAGCATCTTAGACGGCTTTTTGCGGGATATGCGCTCGGTTTGGTACGAGACCAACAGCTCGGGCTATGCCATTTACCAGCTTGGCATTGAGACCGGCGAATGGTCTACCCGCGGCCAGCTTACCCTTGGGCAGGACGGCGAGGCCACCCTGCGCCAGATGCTGGCCAACGACCCCTCGGGTGTGATGAATTTCTTTGCAAACTCGGTGGACGGCGCGGCGATGCGGGTTAGCGAGATCATCAAATCGGTAGCCAACACCTCCTCTGGCAGCCCCGGCAGCCTGGTGGAACTGGCCGGCATCAAGGGCATGGCCAGCGAGAAGAACAACACCCTGTATACCCAGATTAAACGGATCGACGAAAAGATCGAGCGCCTTAAAGACCAGTATGAGCAGGAAAAGGACCGATACTGGAAGCAGTTCAACGCTATGGAGCAGCAAATCCAGAACATGAACAGCCAAAGCGCATGGCTGGCGCAGCAGTTCTCATATTAACGCCCCCTCCCCGGCGGCGCTGCCGGGCCAATACGCCCTCTGGTGCAAGATGTAAAGGAGCGAGCCATGCCGGCAAATCCGTATCAGAAATACCAGCAGCAGTCCATCATGACCATGACCCCAGGCGAGTTGCTGCTCAAGCTGTTTGACGAAACCATCAAGCAACTGCACTACGCAAAGGACTTTCTGGCTCAAAAGGAGTACGCGCAGGCCAACGCCAGTATGCAAAAGGCTACCCGCATTATCAGCCATCTCAACAAAACGCTGGAGATGCAGTACGAGATATCCAAAAACTTAGAGCAGTTGTACGACTTCTTTATGCACAAGATCACCCAGGCAAATATCTATAAGGACGCAACGCACCTGGAGGAGATCCTGCCCATGGTCGAGGAGCTGCGGGACGCCTTTGCGCAGGCGGATAAACAGGTGTCCAGCGGGCAGGCGGAAAAGTAAAAGTAACGGCACGAAAAACCGGAATTTTGAGGGTAGGCAGGACTTAGGGAATCCTAAGGGAATGGAAAGGCATGCCCTTTTATCCCAACAAAAAAAGAGGGCCGGCAGCTATGCAAAACTGCCGGCCCTCTTTTTATCGATTCTATCCTTCCTGCACCGTTGCCCCCGGCCGGGGGCGGCCGGCAAAAACGCCCGGCTTCTGGCGGGCCGCCCCAACCGGCCGTTTCCCGGGGCAACCCGTATATTGCCTTACGCTGCGGCCGGCAAACAAGGGGCGGTCAAACGGTGCGGCGATTTTTTTCGGGCAAAGGGGCGTATTTTGCCTAATTCCTGCCGGCGCCGGAAGAAGCCTGCTGCAAGGCTGCGCGCACCTGGCTGCGGCATTCCCACAGCATGGCGGTAAGGGTGGGCAGCTTTTCGCTGTGTTCTACCGGGAGGACCCACTGCTCCATCCCCAAATCCCTGCCGATCCCCTGCGATTTAACCGAATAGCCCACCACCAATGTAGGGACCCCGCAGGAATAGCCCGCAATAGAAGCATGCGTGCGGCAGCAGGCCAGCAGCTCGCAGCAGGATATCAGGTACTTGCGCTGCGCCGCGCTCCACCCTTTTGGCGTTTTACAGACGCGGGCCTGCTCGGCCGGGGAGAGGCATTCCAGCAATGCATCCAATGCTTGCCGGTCATCGTCTGCCGGCATGGTTACATGGGGCAGCAGCACCAGCGTATCCGCTTTATGGAGCAAAAAGCGGGCCGTTTGCACAAAATGCCCGAGCAGCAGGCCCGATCTGCGGAGCATCAGCGGGCTGAGGTTTATTGCCGCGACCCTGCCCCAAAGCCCATCCGGCAGCGTAGCGGGCTCCGGCCGAAGCTCAAATGCGGGGTCGCGCCGCAGCACAACCTGCCCAATCCCATGTTCCCGCAGGGCGTTTGCAGTCAGCGATTCCCGCGCGTAGATACGGTCGTGCGCCCGCAGAATTTTCTCCATCCGCGCATCGATCATTTCCGGCTGAACCGAGCATCCCCACAAAATGCTTTTGCCGCCCCGCTCCTTTGCGGTGCGGTGGAACACGCTCTGGCGGTGCCAGTTGGGGTAGCAGTAGTTGTCGCCGCCCACACCGATGCAAGCCGTCTCGCAGTCGATCTCGGCCAGGGCGTCCCGGTAAATGCGGGCGGCAATCCGCTCCTTTTCTGCAAAGCCCTCTGCCGCCTTTTCGGCTGGCACAAGGGACAGATCGGCCGGGATCAGGCGGTCCACCAGCCTATCAAGCCCAAACTCCCGGTCCTGCTCCGGGAAATGGGTGGATAGGAGGATGGGAACGCCCAGCCTGCGGAAAACCGGGACGCTTCCGCGGATAATTGCCTCCGCACCGTGATTATAGGCCCCCCCATGGCCGTAGAGCAGAAGCTTTTTCATGCCCCGGCCTCCAGCTCACGGCGCAGGGCGGCCATATCCTCGTTATCCAGCCCCATTTCGGCCAATTCGTCGGCAATGGCGCGGCTCCTGTCCTTTTGGCCCTGGCTCAGCAAAAGCTTTGCCAGCCGGAGCTTGCCAAACAGAAAGGCCGGGACCTGTTCCTCCAGCGCGGCCAGCGACAAATAGAGGTTGAGCAACCGCTCGCCATCGTACAATTTTTTGTCCTCCAGCAGCAGGCCGGTTAGCTCTTCCAGCGCGGCCAGCCGCTCCCTTTGCAAAATCAGCGCGCAGGGCCGGGCGTATTTTTGGTAAAACCGGGCGTCCAAAATCCCCAGCAGCGGTGAGCCGGCCGGCAGCAGGCCGCAGAGCAGCCGCCCAAGGTCGTACTGCCTTGTGTACAGCTTTTGTGCGATAAGCTCCAAAACAAGCTGGCACAGCCGATCCGCATCGTCCTGACGAAGCGCCTCGCAAAGGGACGGATCTCTGGCAAAAACGCCCCCGTTCTCCGGCGTGACACCGTTATAACAGTGCGGGGAAAGGGTTTTGAGGGTCTGACGCAGGCTCTCGCCGTCTGTAAGTGCGCCGCCGGCCATGGCCCCAAGCACGATTTCCCACATCAGGGCGTACCATGCCACTCGCTCTTCACAATTGTTTGTAAGCGCAAAAGCCGTAAGCGGGTGCCCGGCGATCCGGGCACATTCTGCGATTTTTTCGTTTTCTGTGACCTTCGCGTCCTTCAGCAGCCGCAGGGTGGCCCCCATCGAGCTGAGGTGCACCCGTTTGAGCCATTCCTGCTTTTCGTAGTCGAGGGTATGGTGCAGCTCCAGAAAATCTTTGATCTGTTCATAGTAGGCAATATTTGCGTCAAAACGGCGGGGATTGTATTGATAGCTGACGCTTTTGGGGCGGATACGGTAGTGGTAGAGGGCGGAATGGTCGATACCAATGCGGGAGCATTGCTTGATGTATTGGAGCATTGACACAGTGTCCCCGCCGTAGGCAAGATTAAGCGGGCCGGTAAAGACGGTGTCTTTATAAATTGAGGTCTTTTGTATGGACGCCCATCTTGTGCTGGGAAAGGTCCAAAGCGGAGGATAATTCTGTGCAAACTGACGCTGCGTTAAAATAACAGGTTGTTCCAATTTCCGCATGATCTGACTGACACCCTGCTCCTGCAAATACTGTATTGTGCCGGTTACCGCCAAGTCCAAATCATTCTCTTGCAGGAAAGAGACCAAACGCTCCAAGAAATCCGGCTCCCACCAGTCATCCGAATCCAGCACACTAATATATGGCGTGTCAATCCACTTGGTATTATCGATAAAACGCTGGTTTTTTTCAAATCGAATCAGCTTGACCCACGGATGGTTTTTTTCGTATCTCTGCAAAATTTCTGTACAGCCGTCCGTGCAGCCGTTATCAATTATCACATGCTGGAAGCTTTTATAGGTCTGATTGATAACGCTCTCCAAACATTTAGGCAGAAACGGCTCGGTATTGTAAACCCGCGTATAGATGGTTACCTGGCAGTCCATTTTCATCCTCCGTCCGCGGCGGTTCTTGTGCTGTCACTCAAACCGCACCTGGATTCTCTCGCCTGGGGCCAACTGCTGGGCGGGGGGAACCTCCACCCCGGTATAGCCGCGGCCATTGCAATGATGACATAGTTTTGTAATGTGCACTGTTTTTTTCACATTGATAAATTCCTCAATTTCTCTCTGCATTTTATCTTTGTCAGATTGCCTTAGATTAACATAGTCACTATCATCAGACTCGAATATTCCCAAACGATGAAGATTCCCCTGGATTGGGCAGCGATACAATTTGCCGTCCATCAAGTATGGATCACCGTTTCCGCCCAATTTGCAACATCCTGTTGTTACATGACGCAGCTTCGGTTCCGTTAACTTTTTTCGATGAAAGGCCGTTAACTCGTACCATTTCTGCATAAATAACCAATGTTTGATGTGATTGCTGCAAAAGATAGAAAGCAGTTCTTTTTTTCGTGAGAGTTTTCCATAGTCCGACAACTGTACTGTAACCTTGGGATGCTGAAGCGCTTTTATCAGGTGAGCATCTGGTAAAATTGTACCATTTGTTATTACAATAATTTCCATAATTTCCTGCCTGCTGCATAATAAATCCAGCAATTCAGGCAGAGGCTTCCAAAGAAACGCTTCACCTCCCTCTATTATCAAGTGATGAAAAAACCTTTTGTTCAGCACCGTGTTGATATCTTGAAAAACATTTGTCAATTCAAAGTGACGCGGCTTTGAATAAGAGGGCATCAGGCTTGTGCAATTTTTACAGCGGAGATTGCAAACTTCAGTGACGCAGACATCTAACGAAAAGAATGAAACGTTCAGATGCAGATTAAGACATTTTCGAAAAAACATATCAATATGGTAAGGCAATGAGTCCGGATGATACCAATCAGGTATTTCTGGTAATTCGTCAAACCCTAACGAGTCAAATTCCAGAAAAAGTGAAAATGGAGTAACCGCATTTTCGTATCCCAGTTTGTTTTTTACATACTCAAAAGCTGGGCGCAGGTTATAGGGCGTGACAATAGGAATTGCTTGGGGATACCGTTTTTTCATCTCTTCTGGAGAATAAACCGGCAGGTTATAATAAATAGTTCCTTGTTTTTTTTCATCTTGGTCTCCAAAACAGAGTACTTTGACCCCCTGCTGTTCCAGCAGGTAGGCCGCCAGCAAACCTTGAAAACCCGCGCCATAGATAACGAGATTCCCGCTCAAGAGCTCAAAATCCGGGCGTGGCACACTCTCAAAAAATTCCGGGTGGGCGTATTTATATTTCATCGCATAGTCCCCATTTCTTCCAAGTCTTCAAGATATGTAAGTATATCCTTTTTTTCGGTTATAAAGCCTCCAACGGCCCGGCGATATATTTGTTTATCCAACCTTTTTCAAAATTCTGTGTTTCCGGCATGCTCAAAAATTTGTCCCGGTGCCGCCGCAACTCCCTGGTCATATCCAAAAGCTGCCCCTCGCATCCGGCAATCCCCAGCCGGGTAATCTTTTCTACCATCGAGATCATAAACGACCATTCAAAATATCGCCAGCGGGGGGCGCCGCCGGGGAATCGTTCGCAAAGCCACTTTGTCCTTGCGCGGTAGGCCGCCAGATATTCATCCAGCGTCTCGGGTGTAAGGAGCCTGTGGTCGGTTGTCCACGCAGAGCTGTTGCCCTCGTGGCGGTAAAACGTGTACTTCGGAAGACCATGGTAGGCCACCCGCTTTGCCCGCGCCAGGAGCTTGTACATCAGTGCAATGTCGTCAAAGGTTTTTTCCTCGGGGAAGCGCAGCCCCTCCATCAGCTCCCGCCGGAACAGCTTGGTGGGGAACGCCATGTTGTACCGTTTGCGCCACAGCAGCTCGGTGATTGCCTGCTCAGCGTCCATCGTTAGCTTTTCATCAAAGGCTTTATCTGCCGCCCCGCAGATGGCAAGGTCAGCGTTGTTTTCCACGATCAGTCCCAGCAGGAACTCCAGAAAATCCGGCTCGGCCCAATCGTCGTCGTCCACAAAGGCGATGTACTCGCCCCGGGCGGCGTCAAGCCCGGTATTGCGCCCCGCGCCGATGCTGCCTCGCACCCGGTGGATTGCCTGAACACGGCTGTCCATCGCGGCATACTCGTCCACGATGGCGCCGCTGCGGTCGGCAGAGCCGTTATCCACAATAACAAGCTCAAAATCCCGCAGGGTCTGGTCCAGGATGCTCTCGATTGCCCGCGAAACAAGGGCTTCCCGGTTGTAGGTCAGCATGATAACCGAGATCATACCGGCTCCTCCCATACCTTCCAGGGCGCGTTCCCGCTGTTCCAAAGCCGTTCCAACTGCCCTTTGTCCCGCTGGGTGTCCATGCACTGCCAGAAGCCGGCGTGCTTATAAACCCCTAACCTGCCCGCGTGCGCGAGGGCTTCCATCGGCTGGCGCTCCAAAACGCAGCCCTCCTCCGCGCTCAGATAGGCAAAGATTTCCGGCTCCATCACCATAAATCCACCGTTGATCCAGCCGCCGTCCTCCCTCGCTTTTTCTCGGAAGCCTGTCACCGATTCCCCCTCCAGCTCCAGCACGCCATACCGCCCGCCGGGCTGTACGCCGGTGAGGGTAGCTGTCTTGCCGGACGCGCGGTGCCGGCGCAGAAGCGCGTTCAAATCGACATTGCTCACCCCGTCCCCATAGGTGAGCATAAACGGCTCGCCGCCGATATACCGTTGCACACGTTTGACACGCGCGCCTGTCTGCGAACGCAGACCCGTATCTACCAGGGTCACCCGCCACGGCTCCGCGACATTCTGGTGGACGGTCATCCGGTTTTCGGCAGAAAAGTCAAAGGTCACATCCGAACGGTGCAGATAATAATCGGCAAAATATTCCTTGATGACATGCCCCTTGTACCCGCAGCAGACAATAAAATCCTGGAAACCAAAAGCGGAATAATATTTCATGATGTGCCAAAGGATAGGCTGCTCTCCAATGGCAATCATGGGCTTGGGCTTGAGATAGCTTTCTTCCGTAATGCGGGTACCGAACCCCCCGGCCAAAATCACAACCTTCATGGCATTGTCTCCCTGTACGCATGTACTATTGCCCTGCCGGCTTTTTGCGGTCCTCAAAGGCACGCTATTGAGGCATCTGCCCAAGCGGCTCCTGCTCAATAAGCCACGCCACCTGCTTGTAGGCTGGGCTCTCGCAGATCGCGCGGGCGGCAGGGCTGTTTGGCCCATAAGCTGCCAAAATGGACCGTACCTTTTCGGCCAGGGCCAGCAGCTCAGGGCTGGCCTCGGGCCGGGGGTCCTCCTGAAAATGCTCCAGCAAAAAATGCACCATTTCTTTTTGGCCGGGGCAGGCGGCGAGGCCCCTGCGCAGGGCGGCAAGATACCCCTGCGGGCTGCCGTTGTCCAGCACATCAAAGGCGCGCGCACAGTATAGCCCCCAGCGGTGCATGGGCGGCAGCAGCGATGCATTTTCGTCGGTGAGCATGGCCGGGGCGTACATCCGGGGCAGCAGCACACGCTCCAGCCCCGCAAACCGGCGAAGGAGCGCAAGGCCGGCCTCCGGGGTATCCTCGGGGCGCCCTTGCTCCTCCGGCGTTTGGGCATGCTTTGGAGGGCAGGCAAATTGGCTGGCGACATCCCTTTTGCCCAGAGTCCAATCAAAGCTGCCCAGCGCGGCCAGCGCAAGCGCCTGCGCCCAGCACAGGCTTTGCAGGCCGGAATCTCCGCTTATATCCTCCGGCAGGGCCAGCGTTAGCTGCCGGGCGAGGTTGCTGCCATGGGCGAGCCGGGAGGCAAGGCCGTCCAGCACCTCGAGAGGTAGCGGCTTTTCGGGGAGCGGGAAGGTCACCCCCGCTATGAGCGCATGCTCCAAAGCTTCGATGGGCAGGGCCTGCCAGTCCTCCACCTTTGCAAGGATAGCGTGCATGTCGGCAGGGTCGGCGGTTGTCATCAGCTTGGCGGCGCGGCCGGCCTCGCACACATCGGCCAGCGCGGCAAAGGCGGTGTAGGCGGGGCGCCACCAGCCTCCGTTTTTCTGCTCCTCTTGCCGATACTCCCCGGTAAAAGCTGCCGCGGCAATGACATCAAAGGCGGCAAGCCAGGCCTGTTGTTCCGGCTTGCCCGGGTGTGGGCCGGCAAGCCGGCCATACAGCGCGGTCAGGACGGGGGCAACGTCCAGCGTGGTGCGGGCGTGCAACTCGCCTAAAATGACCACTGCGTTCTGAACCTGCCGGGCCGAAAGCCCGGCGGCATCCAGCTTCGAAATCAAGTCCAGCGCCCGCTCAGGCCGGCCGCTTTGCAGGCAGGCGTTTGCCAGCCCAACCTGCGCCAACCGCTCCTCCGCCGCGCTTGCAAAGCGCAGCGGACTGCGTGCCAGATCGTCCTGCGCCTGTTTGCCGAGACAGCCGGCGCGAAGGGCCTGCAAGCCCTTTTGGTAAGCTGCCCCGTGCTGTACCGCGCCTGCCCAGTCCTCCCTGTCGCAGGCCGCCCAAAAGGCGGTGTATTGCAGGTCAATTTGGGTAAAGGGGGAATCGGGAAAGGTTTTTTCCGCATGTGCAATCCAATCCCACAGCTCAGGCAGCCCCTGCTCGCGCGCTGCCTCCGCCGCACTGCGCAGGATACACCCGCCGTATATCCGCCATAGGCCGGCCTGCCGCTGTACCAGCGCCACGGCGCTGCGGACATAGTCCAGATACTCTGGTTCAAATTTACCGCTGTCGATGCATTCGTTAAGGGTACGCAGGCTTTCCGGCTCCCGCTCAAGCTCTTTGCGTAGCAGCCTCATATTGCGGCGCAGCTTTTTCTCTGCCGCCTCGGCGCTGGTGTGGGCATAGCCGTCATGATGCAGGATGGTATGGGGCAGGAAATGCGCTTGCCCCTTAAGCACCCAAAATTCGTGGATTGCGCCCACATACCGCTGCCCGGTAGCCAGCCGCAGCAACCGCAGCGCGTTGAGGTCGCTGAACAAATCGCTCTGCTCCGGCCCGGCAGAGCGGTAATTCCGCACAATCATAAGGGCATAGTCCGGCGTTTTTTTCTTTTTCAAAAAGCCAACAAGCTCTGAAATATCCTCATCCAGCCACTCATCGCAGTCGATCGAAAAATACCACTCGCCACGGCAGCGATCCATTACCGCGTTACGGGCGGCGGCAAAATCGTCCACCCAGGCAAAATCAAATACAAGGTCAGCATACCGCTCGGCAATAGCACGGCTGCCGTCGGTTGCGCCGGTATCCGCCATTACCAGCTCGCAGGGTACGGCCTTTCGCAGCGGCTCCAATGACTTCAAGCACCGCTCGATGCAGCGCTCCTCATTTTTAAAGATAATCCCAATAGAAAGCAGCGGTGCGGTTGGCATGGCGTTTATCCTCTTTCTGCTCTTTTTCTTTTTATTTGTGCTTTTCCCTTATCATAAAAGCAAAGCGGGGGCCGTAAGCGTA
>ERZ777011.2652-NODE-2652-length-13447-cov-41.787037_pt1 | contig 13447 bp, 9 predicted proteins | sample MGYA00374964_ERZ777011 | MGnify/ENA primary metagenome ERZ777011 (study PRJEB29310, sample SAMD00008975) | mouse gut metagenome | study: EMG produced TPA metagenomics assembly of the Metagenome analysis of fecal microbiota from mouse which was promoted...
GAACCGAATTTATTTAATTTTTAACCTCGTCCATTTTTTAGTGGACAGTAGTGAAGCATTATCACTCTACAATGGTCAAAAAAGCGAAATATTGCAACCTGCCAAAGATTTCGGGTCTGCCGGTACCATATATATGAGGACTCGAACACCTTTTTTCAACGAGGGTGAAACTTATCACGCAAGGACAACAATCCGAACTGGATCATTCGATTTACTTAATCCCTCGGCTTTGGTTGAACTGAAGCTCGGTAAGAGAGTTTCCGCCTCACTAAGTGCAGAGTGGATTAATTCAAGCGGTAAATATAAATTCCGTTATCGTAGAGTTAATCCCGCGGGAGAACTTGCATATGATACTACTGCGGTTAGACAGAACGGGGATATAAATGCCACCCGAATTGAGTTGAACACTCATGGCACCCTAAACTCCGGTTCTTGGAATTTCAAGGTCTACAATTATAATTCAGAGCGAGGTGTACCCGGAGCTATTGTTAATAATGTATGGCGAAGGGGGGAACGTATATGGGATACTAACTCATTTGCACAAGGTCGGTATACTGGATTTTTCGGAAAATTCACAACCTTAAATAATATCAAATATGCTTTTTATCGCACACACTACGTCAATAATGATGACAAACAAGTAAAGATTGACAATCTGTATAAACAGAAAGAAATTTATTTCTCATCAGCCAATGAGTATACCATAACTGATTTCTGGAAGATTTCTGGAAGCTATGATTTTATGTGGAATAATCTTGATGCTGACGTTTACGGTTTCGTGAAACCTGACCGTATTTCCCAGTACTTATCTGTTGCTACAGCATTGGATTTTAATCGGGTAAAGTTACAGGCAAGTGCTCTCGGAACATTTATTCACGATAGAATAAAAGGTCAAGAGGCGCCAAAGGATAAACATATATTCACTCCCGCTATCTTTGTCAATGGTTATCCTTTGAGGAATAAAGATTTATCTATCAGGGCATTTTATAAGCAGTCTTTCAGAATGCCGACGTTTAATGATTTGTACTATGCCGACATGGGAAACTCAAAGCTTTCGCCTGAACGCGTCACGCAATATAATCTCGGACTTCTATATGATCATCAGTCATCATCGTTCATCTCATCAGCTCGCGTGAGTGCCGATGTATATTATAATCGTGTCAAAGACAAGATTGTCGCATATCCAAAAGGACAGCAGTTTCGCTGGACTATGCTCAATCTCGGGCTCGTTGATATCCGTGGCATTGATCTTACAGGATTGCTGACTATTAACCCGTATAAGGATTTATATCTGACGGTTCGGGGACAATACACATTCCAACGAGCTATTGACATAACAAATCCGTCTGATAATTACTACCGAGATCAGATTCCATATATTCCTCGTCATTCCGGCGCGGCTGTTATTAATGCTCAATGGAAAGGTTGGGGACTTAACTACTCTTGGATATATGTTGGAGAACGATATAATCAACAAGAGAATATAAGGTATAACTATACACAACCGTGGTATACTTCAGATGTCTCATTGAGTAAGGATTTTAAGTTGGGTAGAGTGAGCTTGAGAGGATTGATTGAAATCAATAATCTTCTGAGTCAAGATTATGATGTTATTCTAAACTACCCTATGCCCAAACGTAATTACAGGTTCACCCTGACAGTAGAGATATGACATTCAAACAATTTTTCTTATATTTTCTGCCGCTCCTGATGGTCGCCACAAGTTGTCGCGAGGACGAACTTGTGGTGCCCACGGAGTATGACATTATCGGCGATGAGAGACCCGGTTCGGATATACGCGGATTTTATCTCGTTAACGAAGGCAATATGGGGTCAAATAAATGTACGCTTGACTTTTATGATTATTATACAGGACTCTATTCTCGAAATTTCTATGCCGAGAAGAACCCTAATGTTATAAAAGAACTTGGAGATGTTGGAAACGATATAGGCATTTATGGCTCTAAACTCTATGTTGTTGTCAATTGCTCACATAAAGTTGAAGTTATGGATTCCCGTTCCGGCGTCAGACTCGGTCAGATTGATATTCCCAACTGTCGTTATGTCAGGTTTCATCGCGGAAAGGCATACATCAGTTCTTATGTTGGCCCGGTTTTGATTGATCCAAATGCGCCCAAAGGCGCAGTATATGAGATTGATACACTTTCTCTTGCAGTCACGAGGAAAGTTTCTGTGGGTTATCAGCCCGAAGAAATGGAAATTGTCGACGACTACATGTATGTAGCAAATTCCGGAGGCTACAGAGCTCCGAATTACGATAACACCGTATCAGTTATTCAGATGGTTGACTTCAAGCAGGTTCAGCAGATACCGGTTGGTATAAACCTGCATCGGCTTAAAAAGGACAAATATAACAAGTTATGGGTTACTTCGCGTGGTGATTATCAGGATCGTCCTTCGCGCTTGTATGTTATGCAGAAAAAGCCCGGCTACAATCAGATGATTGTGACCGATACAATACCAGTGGCTTGTTCCAATATGGCTTTTTATGAGGATAAGATGTATTTCTACGCAACTGAATGGAACAATTATACTGCCTCTAATACTATAACCTACGGAGTAATTGACGTACGTACGAAAGAAGTAATATCCGACAATTTCATAAAAGACGGCACAGAAAAGGATATAACCATTCCTTACGGAATTGCTGTCCATCCCGAGACCGGCGATATATTTGTGACGGACGCAAAAAATTATGTTTCATCAGGCACGCTCTATTGCTTTAGCTCCGACGGCTACAAAAAGTGGAGCGTACGCACCGGAGATATTCCGGCTCATATCACATTTCTGTCAAAATGAAAAAGGCTGCTTTTGCGTTTATCACCGCTTCAGCGCTTTACGGATGCTCCGACGAAATTCCGATGGTTAATCTCGGAATTGATGACGTGTATTACATAGCGCGTATGCAGAAACTTGATTTGCATCCGGCACTTACCGGTGAACGCTACGAATGGTATGTCGACGGAGAATTAGCCAGCAAATCAAAGGATTACATCTTTCTTGAACCTAAGGAGGGTACTTATAATCTGGAATTAAAGATTATAGATCCGGAAACTCCATACGATTTTTTATTCACTATCCATGTTCTCCACGAAGAGATAGAATATAGCCCTTATATCTTTAAAGTATACGAGTATTGTCCGGCTCCGGGCCAGTTTATAAACGAAATGCCGAGATATGAAGAAGGCGACACATACGAGATCATACTTCAGAAAGCAGAGGAATCCATATCGGGCACAAACGACATTATGATTTCTCTCGGAGGCTACGGTGGTTATGTGACATTCGGCTTTGACCACACCGTTATCAACATCCCCGGAGAAAAGGATTTTAGAATATGGGGCAATGCGTTCTACGAACTCCTCAACCCCGACCAACGCGGTGGCTCTGCCGAGCCGGGTATAGTGATGGTAAGCTACGACACTAACTGCAACGGTCTTCCCGACGACGAGTGGTACGAGCTTGCAGGCAGCGAATACTACAAGGCTGAAACTCGTCATAATTACACTATCACTTACCGGCGCCCCGACCCCAACCGGATTCCGGAAGAGGACGACTCCGGTTTTCTTGACGACATAAATTATATTCCCTGGAGCGACTCCGACGGCGCATCGGGCCACATGGCAAAGAATACGTTCCACAATCAGAGTTACTATCCTCTCTGGATAAAAGCCGATACTATCAGCTTCACCGGCACACGGCTCGCGCCCAACGGAATAGACCTCAGCGGCACAGGCCGGTATTATGTACTATACGCCTACGACTGGGGATATGTCGACAATCATCCCAACGAATACGACGAACTTAATTCATTCGACATATCATGGGCTGTGGATTCCGAAGGAAACAAGGTGCATCTCCCCGGTGTCGATTTCGTGAGGGTATATACAGGCCTCAACCAATATTGCGGCTGGTTAGGCGAGACCTCGACAGAATTAAGCCGTGCGCAAGACCTGCACATAGCTCTGCCCGGTATCCCATTGCCCGACCCTCTGAAATGAACCGGGGGAAAACTTAACTTAACTCATTATAAAACCAATCATTAAAACCATAATTAAAACTAAATGAAAAAATTTTTATTGCTATCTGCTGTACTTGCTGTACAGCCAATTGCGACCCATGCCGTCGAGTATGTCGACTGGGTTGACTGGGACCAAATCCAACACTGGGCCGGAGACCCCGACGGTCAGAACAAATGCGCTCTCGTCATTGACTTCCAGGATATCGAGGGGATGGAGTCCTTGGTATGGGGCTATCGCTGGAATGGCAAGAAAACCGGCGAGGACCTTATCCGCGCTGTCGCTTCGCAGAGCAGCATTCTCACAGCAATGATTCAGTACACAGGCACAATGGGCTCCACCCTCAATGGCCTCGGAGTAAGCATGAACCGCGAGGAACTGGACTTTCTTTACTACGATTTTGCCCGTGCGGCCATTGGCGGCGAAGTTTCATTCGGATACTTCACTCCCAATACATCAATGGGCCAGGAGACCGCACCCGGATATGAGGCCGAACAAATGTGTATTGATGCAATTGAACGCGCCAAGGAAACCGGTATTATAGAGCATCCGCTCAATGCATTTTTTTACGGTTATCCTGCCTACGATTATGACTACTGGCAACTGGAAGATGGTTATGAGGCCCCGGACTTCCGTTGGCGTGCCGGATGGTATGACGGGTACTGGTCATATTGGCACGGCCCCAACGATTATGACTATATGGGATATTCCGGCTTAGGCATGTCAAGTACCGAATTGTACGATGGTTGCGTACAAGCATGGAAATATATCGTATTCAACGGTGACGGTATCGGATATATGGGAGGTGAACTGGCGGAAGCCCTCAATTACGATATGGCAGACTGGGGCGAGGAGATGCATGAGGCAGCTGAAGCGGTTCAGCCTATAAACCAATCGGATGTGACATTCTGGGTCGGTTCTGGTGAGAAAGCCGCAACTGTGGTCTTTCAGTTCAACGACGGTCGCGGACCGGAAAATCTCGTTTATGGTTATCGTTGGAGCGGAGGTTGGGATGATGACCTGATGACGGTGATATCCAACATAGCCAAAGCAGATCCGCGTATGTCGTTCTCAAAGTCGGGCAGTCAGCTGATGCTCACATATGATTCAGACCACGACGGCAAGATTACAAGCACTTATGATCATACCGATGTCTCGGAAACATGGAACTGCTATGTGAAGCGTACAATCGACACTAATTTCTATAAAGTCAATTCTGGCAGATGGCTTAATCCCAATGCTGTAATGATTTTTTCGCATCAACCCAAAGAAACAGCATCGGTTGAACTGCCATACACTCTGTTCAGACCGGCGATTGATTCTGAGCAGATTCTTACTGTACCTACTTGTATCGACTACGCACTTGCCGATAAAAACCTCGAGCTGCCTGTGTTTGTACAGGTGCCCGAAGGAGGTAAAATCAATACTTCTCTTTCGTTGATTAAGACAGGTTTTCCCATGCTCTCTGCAACGAATGTTCAGAACCTGATGGGGCATGTGACCGCATATAGCAATTTCAAGCCGACCGACGGCAATGTGCAGATTCGCGGCTCTTATACCGCCCCCGGCAGCACAAAAGCCGAATACGTATTCTCCAACGAGGCACATATCACCCTCCGCAACCCGTTGAAACCCGTCGTTGCGATGAGCTACGAGCAGCCCGAAGTTGCGGCACGTCTCGGCCACAAGGTTGAAAACGCCCTCGTTTTCCAGCCTCAGGACGCCACCTACACAAAGATGACATACAAGAGCTCCAATATCAGAGCCGCAACTGTCAACAGCTCTACCGGCGTAGTGACGACCACCAAGACTGCCGGAGAAGCCGACATCACTGCCACATACGCATTCAATTCCGACCTTACCGCATCTTTCTCGCTGCAGTCTGAACTCAAGGTCCCCGTTGAGGACATAACTTTTGAAAGTGCCGACGAAAATGGCGTAATCACTCTCACGCCCAAGGAGATGACCGGACTGTTCCCTATTATAACTCCCGCTGATCCTGATATCGCGGATGTTACCGTGACCTTATCGGACAACGGTACGGCCGCAAGCAACTATATTGCCACGATGTACAAAGTCAACCTTTGGGATGAGAACAATACTCGCATGACTCCTTACGAGCTTTCAGGCCACCGCGAAGGCGAATGCAGTCTTACGGTCAATGCTGCCGACGGTTCGGGATTTGAAAAGAAATTTATTGTGCGCGTAGTCGACCGCGAACGCGACGAGCCTATCGATTACAACACCGGCACGATTATGCTGAATGAAGAATGGTATGGCCATACAAATGGTGGTCTGAACTGGTTCTCACCTGATTATGACGTTGTTTACCAGGCCTACGAACGCGAAAATCCAGGAATGTCGTTCGGTTGCACCTCGCAGTATGGCATCATCTATGACGGCAAACTGATTGTAAGCTCCAAACAGGCTGTCGACGGCGGAGACCCGCTGCCCGGCGGTGGCCGCTTAGTTGTGGCCGACGCAGCCTCGCTGAAGCGTATCGGCTCAATCGACGAAATCATCTTCGGCGACGAGACACGAAGCAATGACGGTCGCGCCCTCTGCGGCGCCGGACATGGCCGTGTATACATGGGAACCAACAATGGCATCTATGTCATTGACACCGACAATTGCCGGATTATAGGTAAGGTGGGCAGTGAAATCCTCGACGAAGAGGATGACGGCAAGCCCAACACCGATCCCTCCGGCTCACTCTATAGCGGACAAATCGGCGACATGACTCTTGCCGGACACTATGTTTTTGCTATAAAGCAGAGCACCGGCGTATCAATCATCGATATCGATACCGACCGAATCATTAAGAGCATCCCTGACGTAAACGTGCAGGGCATCACCCAGAGTGCCGACGGCCGGGTATGGTATGCGACCAAGGAGGACGGACACAGCGTGTTCGTGGCTATCGACCCCGAAACCCTCGAAGAATCGGAACGCGTCGACGTCCCCGCGGAATGTGGTGTGGTAAATTGCGGTTGGGGCGCATGGCGCACTACCCAGTTCACCGGCGCACACTCAGTCAACTCGCTCTTCTTCTCAGGCGGTGCGGGCATATCCAATGGAGGCGACGGCTATTACTGGCGCTATGACGTGGACGACAATCAATTCCGCCCGATCGCAAAAGTATCGGGCCTTCCTGCCCACACTCCCGGAGTGCTGCAGGCAGCCTACGGTACTGTGAGATACGATGACCGAACCGGCATGATTATCGCCGGCACGACCGAATTCAAGGCCTCCGGCCATTACCGCTACAACTGGACCCACTTCATCGATGCCGAGACAGGAGAGTTCATGCACACCGTTGAACTCCGCCCCTATTACTGGTTCCAATCCATGCCGATTTTCCCCGACGTGTACGACCCGGAAATCGAGGATATCGACGACATCGTGATGTCTGTCGATGACGAGCCGGTTGTAGTCACAATCAATGCCACCGACCGCGACAACAATGATGCGAATATCCGATACTCGCTGATCGACTCGCCCCTCGCCACAGTCGATGACGAAGATGGCTCTCTCCCCGTGGAGGTGGCTCTCGAAGGCAACCGACTCACTTTGACTCCCAAAGCCATCGGTTCTCGCACTATCGGCTTCGCCGTTGAATCTAACGGCAAAGTGGTGAATCACGCCGTCAATGTCAGTGTCCGCGATATGATTACAGGCGTCGACTCGGTTGTTTCGGCTGAACAGCGAATCAGCTGCGACGGCAGAACTCTTACTGTAAGCGGCTTTAACGGTACAAGCTTCGATATCGTTAATCCGGGAGGCATCGCAGTTGACTCATTTACTGCCAATTCCGACAACTATATCCACACCCTCGCAGTTAATCATGGCATCTACATCGTGATTGGCGGCAATGGCGTGGCCAAGAAAATAATTGTGAAATGATACGCCTATTATTCCTTACTCTTTCTTTCGCAGCGGCTATTTATGCCGCTGCGAAAGATCTCGATTACTCCCGTGGCGTTATCTTCATCAATGAAGACTGGTATGGGCACCAGAATTCCACCGTCAATTATCTTCTCCCCGACGACCCGGATGGCGAATACTGGCATTACCGGGTTATTCAGACCGAAAACCCAGGCATGGAGCTTGGTTGCACCAACCAGTATGGCGCAATCTGGGAGGGACGGCTATATATGGTCGCCAAACAGGAAAAAGACCCAGGAGCAACAATTGTCGGAGGCCGCATTTCTATTGCCGATGCCTCAACTATGAAGCTCATCAAGCAGTTGCAGCTTATCGACCCTTCCGGCAAACAATGCGACGGCAGAGCCTTTTGCGGAGTAACGTCCACAAAAGGATATGTATCTTCAAGCAATGGTATCTGGGTTCTCAATCTGGAGACGTTAGAGATTGAAGGCCAGATAGAGGGATCGGCCAATCCGAATGCGGGAGGCGACAACGACAAACCGAACAGCGACCCCACAAGTTCTCTGTACTACGGCCAGACCGGCACCATGATTCTTGCTGCCGGAAAGGTTTTCGCCGTGCATCAGCAATATGGAATGCTCGTAATCGACCCGGTTACCGACAAAGTCATACAGATACTCGACATGGAAATCATCGACGATGCCGTGGAAGAGGACACCGGCACACGACCGCGCAGAACATCGGGCATCGGCTCGACAATCGTACGGTCGAAAGATGGAAATCTTTGGTATTCGGCCTCTAAAAATGTGCAGGGCACAGGCGCCACGGTACCGTACCTGATTCGCCTGAACCCCGAAACACTTGAGCGTGAAGTTATCAAAATCGAAGGAGACGACATGTTTCCTCCGCCCAACTCGTGGTATGCGTGGACTCCGGACCCCTTCTGTGCTTCGCAAGTCACCAATCGCCTCTACTGGTGTGGCGGTCCGAACAGCTGGTTTACCAATTATCGCATGTTCCGATACGATATCGATTCCCGAAAAATAGAGAAACTGCTTGATTTCTCTCAAGAGCCGGGCGAGTGGCATGTCTACGGCTGTTCGCTTGGTATTCATCCGGTCACAGACGAACTGTACGCATCGATGTTTCATAAATTTGTCGACCCAACATACGTGACCCGCCGTTTTGATGCCAACGGAAATCTCATCAAGGAATATCCTATGATCTCCAACTACTGGTTTCCGTCCCTTCCTGTATTCCCGCAATCAAACGGTGGTAATTCTGGCATTGAAGACGTTTTAACTCAAGATGTTTCGGATTTTGGAATTCTCTATAATCTTCAAGGCATTTCTATTAAAAACAATGTGGAATTTGGGAAATGGGACGGTTTGAACTCCGGAATTTACATCTGGAGGAATGAGAATAAAACTCATAAATTTATTATCCCCTGACAAATATGGAACTTAATAGAATAAAATCTTTCCTCGGTCTGTGCCTGCTCATCGTCCTGTTGGCGGCTTGCAATGGTAAAAAGGCAGCTTCGCTCAGCGATTTCAGCAATCAGCTCTATACCCCGGAATATGCCTCCGGCTTCAGTATCAAGGGGGCTGACGGATATGAAAGCTCCATCATTACTGTCACTAATCCGTGGCAGGGTGCGGACAGCATAACCACTCAGCTCTTCATAGCAAGAGGAGGTGAGTCTGCTCCCGAAGGGTTCACCGGTCAGGTACTCGAAGGCGATGCTTTGCGTATTGTAGCTATGTCATCCACTCATATAGCCATGCTTAATGCTATCGGTGAAGCCGGGCGTGTGGTAGGTGTTTCCGGCATCGACTATATTTCCAATCCGGTTATCTCCGCTAACCGTGACAGTATCGGTGACGTAGGCTATGAAGGGAACATCAATTACGAACTGCTCATTTCCCTCGACCCGGATCTTGTCCTCCTATACGGAGTGAACGGTGCAAGCTCGATGGAAGGGAAACTCAACGAACTGGGAATACCGTTTATGTACGTCGGTGACTATCTCGAGGAATCACCGCTCGGCAAAGCCGAATGGATGGTAGCTCTTTCCGAGGTTGTCGGAAAACGAACAGAAGGCGAACAGGTTTTTGTCGGCATCCCAGTCAGGTACAATGACCTTAAAAAGAGAGTCGCCGATACTGCGCTCGACGCTCCCTCCGTGATGCTCAACACGCCCTATGGAGACTCATGGTTTATGCCTTCCACCGAAAGCTATGTGGCCCGGCTTGTCAAGGATGCCGGAGGCGACTACATTTATAAGAAGAATACCGGCAATGCTTCACTGCCTGTCGACCTTGAAGAAGCGTATAAGCTGACTTCCGAGGCGGATATGTGGCTCAATGTAGGTATGGCAAACACACTCGATGAACTCAGGACATCATGCCCGAAGTTCTCAGACACCCGATGCTTCCGTAACGGCTCTGTCTGGAACAACAATCTGAAGACAAATGCCGCAGGAGGCAACGACTATTACGAATCTGCTGTTGTCAATCCCGATATTCTACTGCGCGATCTTGTAAAAATCTTTCATCCGGAACTCGTTGAAGAAGATTTCGTCTATTACAAGCAACTGAAATAGAAATTACGGAAATGCGGACAAGAGCATCGTTTCTTTTCATTGTTTTGGCTGCCCTCACGCTCTTCCTGTTCATGCTGGATCTGTCCGTGGGGGCTGTCGCTGTGCCCTTGCGCGATGTGTGGGCTGCTCTCACCGGTGGCGACTGTCCCCGGACAACTGCTAAAATCATTCTCAACATTCGCCTCATAAAGGCGGTTGTCGCTCTGCTTGCCGGGGCTGCTCTATCTGTGAGCGGTCTCCAGATGCAGACTCTTTTCCGTAATCCGCTTGCAGGGCCATACGTCCTTGGCATAAGCTCAGGCGCAAGTCTCGGCGTGGCTCTTTTCATTCTCGGTGCGCCTCTATTCGGTCTTTCGGCTTCCTTTGCCTCACTTGGCATTGCCGGAGCCGCATGGATCGGGGCTGCGGCTGTTCTCATCGTTATCGCTGCCGTTGGACACCGTATCAAGGATATTATGGTGATCCTCATTCTCGGCATGATGTTCTCGTCGGGGGTCGGTGCGATAGTACAGATTCTGCAGTATCTCAGCAAGGAAGAATCACTAAAGGCTTTTGTCATCTGGACTATGGGGTCGCTCGGTGATGTCACCCTATCCCAGCTTTATGTCCTTGTCCCGGCGGTGATGATTGGACTGGCTGTGGCGGTTATAACCATCAAACCGCTCAACCTGCTCCTTTTCGGTGAGGAATATGCCGTCACTATGGGGCTGAATATCCGGAGTTCCCGTGGACTTCTGTTCCTGTCAACTACATTGCTTGCAGGAACGGTAACAGCCTTCTGTGGTCCTATCGGTTTTATCGGTCTTGCCATGCCACACGTCACGAGGATGCTCTTTGACAACAGCGACCATCGTATACTCATTCCCGGTACGGTTCTTACCGGCGCGTCCGTCCTGCTGCTCTGCGACCTCGTTTCCAAGTTATTCACACTGCCTGTCAATGCTATTACCGCACTGCTCGGTATCCCCGTGGTAGTATGGGTGGTGCTTCGCAACAAATCCGTTACCGCATGATACATCTCAAGGATTTCTCAATAGGCTTCGGCTCCCGTACCCTGCTCGACAAGGTGAATACATCTTTCGGCAAAGGAGAACTGACTGCTCTTATCGGACGCAATGGTTCCGGAAAATCGACCCTTCTGAGAGCCATTGCCGGACTGAACAGACAATATTCGGGAGATATAATACTTGACGGCAAGGATATACGTTCACTCACTCCCGACATACTCGCCAGGTCTCTCGCGTTTGTCACCACTGAACGCACACGGATTCCCAATCTGCGCTGTGAGGATGTCGTAGCTATCGGTCGCGCCCCGTACACCAACTGGATAGGCAGGATGCAGGACATCGACAGAAACATTGTGTCGGATGCCATTCGCTCGGTAGGGATGGAGGGTTATGCCGGGCGTACAATGGACACCATGAGCGACGGAGAATGCCAGCGTATTATGATCGCACGGGCTTTGGCGCAGGACACACCGGTAATGCTACTTGACGAACCCACCTCCTTCCTCGATATGCCCAACCGCTATGAACTCGTCTCGCTTCTTCGCACTCTTGCACACGAAAAAGCTAAATGTGTCCTGTTCTCAACTCATGAACTGGATGTGGCACTTCGTATGTGTGACAGTATCGCACTGGTGGATAATGGTGCGCTTCATCATCTTTCAGTAACGGAAATGGTGAAAAGTGGGCATATACAAAGATTATTCTCGTCTCCGGATTTGAGCTTTGAAGAATTGTTATGGAAGAACAGGAAATGAAATTTACATATCAGGTACAGGATTTCACAGTTACCGTCTCCACTGAGGAATACATCCGGAGATTCAGTAATTCAGAGTGTTTTATAAAGTATTGCAAAGAATGCCGAAATTATGGCAAGGTATGGGTCTGTCCTCCGTTTTCGCATGATACGATGGCGGAACTGCGTCAATACGCCCGAGTTCTTTTAGTAGCTACCAAAATCACACCGGACGGAAAGAAAATCCCGTTCTCAGAAGTAAACCGATTCTTTCGTCCTGAACGCCTTCGCATCGAAAAGCGACTGAGGGATATGGAAATGACATACGGAGGAAAGGCTTTTGCTTACGCTGGAAGCTGCCTTTATTGTCCCGAAGGTACTTGTTCAAGGCTTGACAATCAACCGTGCCGGCATCCGGAATTGGTGAGACCCTCTCTTGAATCATACGGCCTCGATCTCGGAAAGACTGCATCAGAACTATTTGGCTTCCCATTGCTATGGAGCAATGACGGTTATCTACCCGAATATCTCACGCTGATCTGCGGTTTATTTCATAACGGGAAAATGGATTGTTAAAAGAAAAGTAAATGTACTGTATAAATCTTTTAATGTATGAAAATACAATTTTTATTAATATTATATGAATAAGATTCTAATCGTAGATGCCTCCGACTCCGATTGTCGGCTGATGTCCGGATTGCTCACACGAGCCGGCTATGAGCCGATTGCCGTCGAGACGATGGTGGCAGCAAAAGACGAGGTGGCGAAACTGCCACCCGGCGCGGTGATTGTCGCGGACGCTTCACTCCGTGACAGCTCTGCAAAAGAGTTAATCAACTGGCAGAAGGCTGAGGGATTCACTTTCCCGATCTGCATCTAACATTTGAAAAGGGACCCAGGTACAGCATTTGAAAAGGGACCCACCCCATGGGTAAGTTTAACCGGATATCGTTGATTATGAATAACGACATCAACGAGTCCACAAAATGTTACACATGGAGGAAAAAACATCCATTATTCTGTCTCATCGCCGTGAGGGGATGAGCATCCGCGAGATAGCGCGCCGCAACGGCATGAGCCTAATTGGGTCAAGCCGAAATGCCGGTGCATGAATTTTTAGAAAAGTGTTAAATTTGCGGTATGAAAACCGCAGATGCCTTTTGGCAATTCCTGC
>ERZ777011.2654-NODE-2654-length-13440-cov-15.607396_pt1 | contig 13440 bp, 11 predicted proteins | sample MGYA00374964_ERZ777011 | MGnify/ENA primary metagenome ERZ777011 (study PRJEB29310, sample SAMD00008975) | mouse gut metagenome | study: EMG produced TPA metagenomics assembly of the Metagenome analysis of fecal microbiota from mouse which was promoted...
TAAAAGAAAAATGGCTCTGGTGCATGCGCACCAGAGCCGCTTTGTCTACAGTCTGTGAGGATTCCCCAACGGGGAATCCTCTTTTTTTATTTATTGTTCTTTCCATGTATTCTTTTTTACCTTTATCATAATACCTGTAAGAACCGCAATGATAACCGCTGCAAGCAGCAGCCAGATAAACCAGCAGATACCAAGTAAGGTAGGGCAGATATGACACAGACTGCATTTTCCGTCCTCTGTTCCTTTTAACTGATAAGCGATTGCATAGGTGGAAAACAATCCTGTCTGTACGGTGATGGTCTCTTTCACATCGTCTATGTCCGGCATCAGCAGGTACTCTCCTTTATGGGCGCGCATAATATAGAAATCTGCGTCCAGCCCCTGCAATGCTTCAGGAATATCAATAATAATTTCCACCGGCTCCCTTGTAGCATGGACGGCATTCCACTCTCCTTCCCCCACCCGCATAAACATAGAAATATCCACGTACATGCCCATAGTCAAATTCGGAATATCTTCAAGGGACTCTTCCAGACCTTTCTGCAGCAGTTCCTTATCTTCCTGCGGCACCAAATCATCCATCCGCTCCACATCAATACGGATTTCTACCATTTCCCCTCCCGCCGCCTGCATCATCTCCTCCTTAGACAAGACTGCATTTGCCACGGCTGCGGCGTCCGCCACCTTTGACATGCACAGGGTTTCATCCACATTGTTTACCGTTACGATAACTGCGCCTTTCTCCAGGGCAAACACTACCGTCTTGTTCTCGCCGCCGGCCTCCAGGCCTTGCTGTACCGGTTGACTTTCAGACTGCGGTACGAGCCTGCCGTCTTCCATGGCAGAAGATACCATTATGGCATTCCCGTTTTCCGACATCCGGAGCAATTCCTCCGGTGATAATTCCGGCAAAGTATCTTTTTCTTCCGGCGCTGTGCCCGATGTGGACAATGTTTCATCTGTTCCGGTCTCCGGCTGCCCGGCTCCTGTTTCCCGTATCTCCGACGACTGTGTATTTTTCTTCACCGAATCCTGCTGCCTGTCCTCTCTATCCCCGGCAGATTCCGTTTCGGATAAAGATTTATCATCCTCTACGGGTAAACCGCTGTTTCCTTCTGATGCATTACCCCCGCCCACAGGCGGATTGGCGCCGCCGTTTTCTCCCCCGCCCGTTTCAGTAGAACCGGTCTTTGCAGGCGTTTTTACTGTAGACGCCACAGGATTGGACGCAAACTCCTCGTCTGTTGCCGCTTTTCTCACCCACACAGTATACTCTGTTTCAGGCTCTAAATCTGTAAATTTTCCGCCTGTTTTCACTGCGCTGTCCCAATCCGGCGTTTCCCCTTTTTTTACAATCACATACTCTTCGCCCGGATTGCCGTCCGTAATTTCAATCGTACCGGCCCCTGTCTGCAATGTTTTCGGTGTGGGCGGTTCAGGTCTTTCCTTTATTGTAATCGTGACGGGAGGTCCTGCCGGGACAACGCTCTCCCCGTCTGTTTTTTCCGGGCGGCGGATATACACTGTTTCTCCCGGATTCACTTTTATATATCCGGCCTCGTCCGGCATAATCCTGCTTCCTTCGGGGTCGGCAGGATTGGTATAAACCTCCATCCCCTCCGGGACCTTCATTTCTTCATTTACAAAATCCGGTTTAACCTCCTCCAGCGTGATATCTGGCCTGTCCTGCCGCGTGGCAAATACCACTTCCTTTATTTCCGAGAGATTGCCTGCCGCATCCTCCAGTACCACATATATTTTTTGTTCCTGTCCGGGCGCCAGACCTGTCACTTCAAAGCTGTTTTCCGAGGTACCTGTTACATCCCTGTATGTCCCCTTTTCCCGGACATCCTCTGCACTTGGTTTCTTTGCAGGATTTGCCAGCCAGTAAACCCTGCCTGTTTCCGCCGGGGTAAAGGAAATAGTGGTTTTGCTATCCGTTGTATTCTGCGATGTGGGATTTCCGGTAAAAACCGGCGCTTTCCTATCCAGTTTTACAGATATTGATTTCCATCCACTGTCATTTCCCGCATTGTCAATGGCCCGCACATAATATTCATGCTCGCCGTCCGTATCCACTAAAATGTTAAATATCTTTTCATACACAGGACCCGCGCCGGACAGTCCTTCCACCCTGTTCTCCGTTCCTCCCGTGCCGTCTTTCCAGATAATTTCTTTTATTCCACACGAAATTCCATCGCCGGATACCGTCTTTTTGTCCCTTACCGTCACGGTAAGATAAAAGACCTCATTGTGCCATCCCGCATCATTGTAATTTCCCTTCTCGCTGAAAGTAATATCCGGGGCCGTATCCTCCACCACCACTTTCCCGCCTTCTGCAAGCAGGCTGATTCTGCCGGATTGGTTACCCGCCGCATCCACGGCAAAAAGGGAAACAGTGCCTGAGAATCCCGTCTGTATGGTAATTTCATAAAAACTGCCGTTTTTTACCGCCGTGCCGTCTGCCGTATCTCCCTTATCTGAAATGAGCGTGTATTTTAATGCCGCCACGCCTGAGCCGGTATCCGTGACATCCGAAACCGGCAGTCTGAAAATCAGGTTTTGTTTCCCTACAATCCAGCCCCATGAAGTCTTGATGCCGTTTACAACCTGCATACCGGAAATCGTTACCACAGGCGGCGTCTCGTCCGTCCATTTTGCATAAAACACCTTGTTGCCCATTTCTGACGCCGCAATGTTTTCCGTCCTGCCCGCAGTGCATGCCGAATCGGTATACCAGCCCCCGAACGTATAGCCCGTTCTTACGGGAATGGGCAGTTTAAGGCCTGTTCCATGGACATATTTTGTATAGCCGTCCTCTCCTGCAATTGTCCCGTCGTTCTTGTAATAGGTTATCGTATAGGTATTTGCCGTCCAGCGGGCATAGGCTGTGGTATTCCCTGTAAACACCGTATCCGGGGTAATCCGGGTCCCGCCGCTGAGCGCAGTATACCATCCTGCAAACGTATAGCCTTCCCTTGTCGGTACCGGCATGTTTCCTGCGGATACTTTTCCGTCCGAACCTATTGCGGCAGTGGCAGGTGAAACGCTGCCGCCGTTTGCGTTAAAGGTCAGGACATAGGATGCCTCTTTTGTCCACTGGGCATACAGGAGCATATCTCCTGTTATCGTGATTTCTTCTCCCTGACGGAAGGATGTCCCGGAACCGTCCGGCTGGGTGTTCCACCCGGCAAAGGTATAGCCATCCCTGCTCAGTCCTTCCCCTGATTTTATAATAAGGCGCTCTCCTGCGGAGTATTCCGTATTGTCAGCCACGCTCCCCGCAGCGCCGTTTCCCGCATAGGTGATGTACAAGCTATAGCCCGGATTGGTTTCCGACAATATAATCTGATTTTTTGCTTCATCCAGCACGGCATACCAAATACTTCCGGAATCACCGGAATCCGTAAAGGTTATTTTTTTCATATCCTTTTTCTGCAAAACATATCCGCCCACGCCTTCTGCAATGACATATCCTTCCGACGCCCTTTGCAGATAAATATGTAAGGGATATTTCAGCTCGGAACTGATTTGGGCGCGTCTTGCCGCCGTGCTGCTCGTGTCTACACCTAGATACAATCCATCCGTGCCGGAACCGTCAACGCCATCCCCGCAAAGCTGCACCTCGCCGGATATATGCAGAATCGTTGCCGCCGTATTTTCGGAAGAATAGAAAAGCGCGCCGCTTCCCGTATATCCTTCCTTGCTGCTTTTATTCCCTTGAAAATATCCCCCGTACAAATATGCTTCCGTCCCGCTTACGCCGGCATTGTAAATACATCCACCCCTCCCGGGCGACGAATTATTCACGAAACTTCCGCCATATATTTTCAGCGTCGACGCCCTGTTGTAAATAAAACCTCCCCCGTACGATGACGTCCCCGTCGTGGCATTGTTTCTGTAGGTGCCGCCGTTTATCGTGATATTGGACGCCGCGGCCATATATATCACACCGCCATAACTGACAGAAGAACAGTCTTCGATTACTGCGTTTCCAAAAACTGCCGTACCTCCGCTCAGGTTCATAACGGAGCCCTGTGATGAGTTTTTGACACAGTGATGAATCCTGCAGCCGTCTCCCAGCGTCACCGTGCCATTGATTACCTTTATCATGGAATCAGTTGCCGACAGGGAAGCGCCGTCCAGTGTAATATTTTCCAAATTAAGCTTTCCGCCGGCAGGCACCGAAAAATATGCCGCGGTATTTCCCCTCACCATCTGTCCGCCGCCTTTGATGATGACCTCTCCGTCTACCGTAAGCGTTCCTGAAAGCGTCACCGTCACGCCCGGATTTATGATGTAGGTACCGGCAGAAAGCGTTTGCGTCCCCCACTCCTCATCAGCTGTTATGGTGCCGGGCGCAGCGCTTACCACGCTTAAAAGAGCAGGTTCCTCCAGCACAACAAGTACGCCTATCTCTTCCACACCCTCTGAAAAGGCGTACGTCTTCTCCTCTCCATCCGCAGATAACCGCGCCGTAAACAAAAAGCTTCCCCTGCAAGGCAGGTTATTATTTTCATCCTGCACATAACCGGTGCTATCCCATCCTGCAATGGAAATCACCCGTTCTTCTGTTTCCGCATCATCATTCCGGTTTGTAAACTGTACCGTTACACTTTTCGGAAGCAACTCCACAATATCCGCAAACGGAATCTGCACGCTTTCATCCCCGCCTGCCAGCGCCAGACTGTACCCTCCGGCATCATAAAATAGCATTCCCTGCGGAAATATGTCCTCCTCCCCAAAATGCCAGCCTGTTATCACAGTCTCTGCTTCCTGCCCGGTTTCCTGAACCGTAACCTTGATTTGGGGCAATTCGGCTCCTTCTGCAAGTTCATATCCTTTTGGCAGAACCGGTGTAAAAATGTATTCTCCTTCCGCTTCTTTGTCATATACAGGAGCGCACACCCAGGTAATTCCGGTAATGACAACGGTTTCCCTGCCATCCAGCACTTCCACCGTTACCACATTTTCCGCCTGATACTCAGGCAGTATTACCGTGACGCTCTCCGCTCCGGATTCCTGTTCTTCCAAATTTTCTTTTGGGCCGCTTTCTTCACTGTTTCCCTCTTCCGCATTATTATTTTCCACGCTGCTGCCGTCTTCCTCTATATCGCTTTCTCCACCGCTTCCCTCTTCTGTTACGCCGCTTTCTTCACTGTTTCCCTCTTCCGCATTATTACTTTCCACGCTGCTGCCGTCTTCCTCTATATCGCTTTCTCCACCGCTTTCTTCCCCTGTTATGCCGCTTTCTTCTCCTGTTATGCCGCTTTCTTCACTGCCGTCTTCTTCCGTTTTTGCACTGTCCTCTATTATATCCTTTTTGCTTTCCCCGGTTTGTTTTTTTTCCGTAATTTCACTATCCGCCGTTTTGTCTTCTTCAATTTGCCCGTCCCCTGTTTCATTTCCTATGGCTTCACCTTCATTTAATGCATCATCCCCGGAAACGCTTTCCTGCCTCAAAACATAAGCTTTCAGTTCTTCCGGCAAAATTAATTCTTCCACAGGCGTGCCAATATCTGCCGCCTGATTTGCTATTTCATCCGGGAGGCTTTCAAAACCTGTTATTTGGACTTCTTCATTATTCACCGCGTCATGGCTTTCTGCCAGAACACGCAGTAAATCCGTCTGCGTCACCAGAATAATGCACACCATCGCAACGCCGGCGAGCCGCTTGCGGAATGCACTCCGGCACAATTTATTCCACAGTCCCCTGATACCGTAATATACCGTAAGGCACAGTCCCAAGCCCGCTATAACCGGAATGACCAGCTTTCTGTGTTTTTTTCCTATATTGACAAAACCTGCTATGATTTTCTGCTTTATTTTTTCCATGCCCGCACCTCCCGAAAATACAAAATCCGACAAAGGATATTATTATATTAACGAAAATTTACAAAATTTTATAGTACTTTGGTACAGACTGCACTTTTTTCAGCATACTTTGCATTTTATTTTTACATACGAAAAAAGACGGCATCCTTTATACGATGCCGCCCTTTTGTCTTTCAGCCGATTTACTTTTCTTTTACCGGTATCCAGACCTCCGCGTAATACCCGGAGTCCTGCGTCCCTTCTTTAAACTCTGCCGGATTGCTGTAATATTCAATATTGTAGCCTTCCGCAATCTCATACCGTCCTGCCGGAAGCCATTCGGAAAAAATCTTTCTGTTGACCTCCTGCAAAGGTAACGGCATTGCTCCCCTGCAGGGAAATACCGCCCAGGTATGCGCAGGCACTTCATATTCCTCCAGTCCCTTTGCGGACGCTTCCTCCTTGTTCAAATCATCCGCTATCATATACCGGAACTCGTTCCCTTTCATTTCCTCATCAAAGCAGATTCCATACATGCCCATCACAGGCTTTTTTTCCTGTACAATCATTTCATCCCAATACTTCGGAATCTCTTCGTTTGCCGTTTCATAAGAAAACTTTCTTGATACGCCCATCACCTTAAATGCAGGCTTTTGCTCCATTCTGTACTCCATCACAGTACCTCCTTCCAATGTCAGCTTGATTTGCAGCGGTGCAAATGCTTTGAGCAAAGCGCCGTTTTTCTTTACTTCAGTCGGCGTGCTTCCATGGAACCTTGTAAAAGCTTTTGTAAAGCTGTCCGGCGAATCATAACCGTATTTTAATGCCAAATCTATTACTTTGGCATCCGAAGAGAGTATCTCACTTCCGGCCAACGACAGCCGCCGCATCCTGATATATTCACCCACGGTATACCCGCAAAGCATGGAAAAGCCCTTCTGGAAGTAAAATGCGGATAAATTCACTTCACAGGCTATCCTGCCTACCGTTAACTCCTCGGTAATATTATCTTCGATATAAGCTATGGCATTTCCGATGGCTTCCGTCCAGTCCATATGGCGCACCTCCTTTCCGTAGTCTAAGAATAACATCAGCCGGATTGGTCTTCCCGATATTTTCTGTTCTCTTTTGTCCGTTCTATCGTCCGCCTGCATTTACTGTATCTCAAAATAAAAGCTTCCTTCAGCGTTTTCCCCTGTACAGGTAATTACGTAATTGCCGTCTTTTTCAATTTCATAGTTAAAACTCCCCATTTTTTCCACATACTCTGTAAATACCGGCGCTTCATTTTCACAGCCAATCTCTATTTGCAGATTTCCTTCTGTCAGCACCAGCGAGCCGTTTATTATGTCTCCCTTATGCAGTTCCTGCCGCTGCGTTACTGCCCCGTTTAAATATTCCGCCCCGATGCTGAATCCGCTTTCGTGTTCCTGCAGCGTGTACTTTGAAGCTCTGCCCCTGTCCCTGTTGGAAACTACAAAGACGCCTATCACAATGGCAGAAAGAATCAGAATAAATGAAAAAAGTCCGATATACTTCAGTAAGATTCCTTTTTTATCCTTTCTGATATTTCTTTCATATTGGTAGTATTTGATGGAAAACAGCAAAAAGATAAAAACATATATAAAAAAACATACAAGCAGCGTGACAGACCACCCCCGCTGTACCGGACTGCCGCCCCCGAACCCGATTGCATGAAGCAGAAACTGCGGCACAATGCAGAAAAAGAACACAATCACCATCGGGAGTATCCTTCCTTTACGCACTCTTTTCATCATTTCCAGCCTGGATTCGTCATCACAGAAAATTTCCTCGTCACCCTGCATCAATGCCCTGGGCTTACGAAAGTAACTGTATCCGAAAAAATCCATTAAATATTCCCAGCCGCAGTCTGCAAACATTTGGATGTATTCGCTTTTGTGCGCAAGGCCGTCCTGATTGTAATCAAGCTGATACACCACATCCTCCGGAACGCTTCTGACAAAATGATAAAAACCCGGAAAATCAACGCCTGCAAATTTCCATCCGTCCCTGTGCATCCTGCCAAGATACTCTGCCTCCTGTTCGTGCTGCATAATAGTAAAAAAACGGAATGTTGTTTTATAATTGCCCATCATACCATCTCCTTTATATTCCGATACAACCGCTCTATCCTCTTTAACTCCAGGGCAAGGACATCTTTTCCCAGTTCCGTTATCTGATAGATTTTCCTTTTTTCTTCTTCCCTGATGAAATGAATCAGGCCGTCTTTTTCCATCTTTGACAGACTTCCGTACATTGTTCCCGGGGACAGAATAATGTCTCCCGCAGTCAGCTCTTTTACCTTCTGCACAATACCGTACCCGTGATTCGGCTGCTTAAGACAGAGCAGTATGTAAAAGCCTGTTTCCGTCATGGGAACATAAACTTTTTTGATATGTGCGTCCATGCGGACACCTCCTTACTATTTCAGTTCGATATATCGCACTGTGATATATTAGTATTATATTGCAGTGCGATATATTTGTCAATGGGGAAAATATACGTTAGAGGCATCCTATTCTTGTAAAGTGCAAAAATTGTAGAAAACTTACAGTTTTTGCATTTCAATGCATAAACTTGATTTTATTAAAGGTTTATGCTATGATTATTTGAGGAGGTATGGCAAATGATTGATACCCATGAACTCAGGAAAAGAGATTTATACTTGAATAAGATGATAGCATTTCAGGATACTGAACCCGTGAAGGTTGTTACCGGAATCCGTAGATGCGGCAAATCCAGTCTGCTTAAACTAATGACCCTCCACCTGAAGGAAAACGGCATTGTTGATGACCAAATTCTTGAAATGAATTTTGAATCCTATGCCTTCAAAAATATGAATAGCAACACCTTCTACGAATATGTCAAACAGCATATTGTGCCAAATAAAAGAATGTACCTTTTTTTTGATGAGGTTCAGCGTGTGCCTAACTGGGAAGATGCTGTCAATTCTTTCCGTGTCGATTTTAACTGCGATATTTATGTCACCGGTTCAAATGCCTATATGCTCTCCTCAGAATATGCCACTTACTTATCCGGCAGATGCGTGGAAATAAAAATGCTGCCGTTGTCTTTCTCTGAATTTCTTACTTTTCATGATTTTGAAATCAGGGAAACAATAAGTGCGTTAGGCGGCGCCCGCAAACAAGCCTTTGATAAAACCGGGGAACATTATGAACTTCGCGAGGTTTTCGATGCATACATGCGATTTGGAGGAATGCCGGGCATTGCCGAAGTAGGATTAGTCCAGGAAAAAGCATTGGTGTTACTTGAGGGCATCTACTCTACCGTAATTATGCGAGATATTCTTGAGCGTGAAAACCGCAGAGGGCAAAAAAGAATCACAGACCCTGTTCTCTTGAAAAAGATTATCATGTTTCTTGCAGATAACATCGGAAGCAGTATATCTGTCTCCACTATCGGAAACACTCTGGTGAACGAAGGTCTGCTGGAAAATGGCAGGCGAAAAGGAACGCCCAGCGCTCATACAGTTCAGGCCTATGTGAATGCACTGCTGGAAGCATATTTCTTCTATGACATCAAAAGATTTGATATCAAGGGAAAAGAATTCTTACGAACTCTGGGAAAATACTACATTGTAGATATTGGACTCAGGAACTGCCTGCTTGGCTTCAGAGACCGTGACAGCGGTCATGCAATAGAAAATGTTGTTTACTTTGAGCTGCTTCGCCGAGGCTACGATGTCTCTATCGGCAAAATTGACAATTCCGAGGTGGATTTTATTGCAACAAAGGCAGATGACAAACTCTATGTTCAGGTCACTGAGTCGATGACAAGTGAGGATGTTCGAAAACGAGAACTGGCTCCCCTTCAAAAAATCAGCGACAACTATGAGAAGGTTGTTCTTTCCATGAATGCCGGAATGGATTCTTCCTATGACGGTATAAAATCCGTCAATTTAATTGACTGGTTGATTTCAGGATAAATACTCAGGGCCGGCTCATTATGCGCCGGCCCTGAGTATTTTATTTCTTCTTATTTTTTACAATTTTGATAATAGATGACACAATAACGATACCTGCCAGCACAAAAAAGGCAATTGTGATACCTGTTTCCAAATCGCTCTCCCCCTTCCGATTGTTTTCATTGGTTCAAAAACATTCTAAGAAAGAGGAAAAGAAGGCGTCAAGCGGTTTTGCATAATCCGTTATTTTTTTACATAATCCGTTGTAAATATAACTCCTGTATAAAGAGGCCGTTTTCTTCCTTACACAGATACTCTCCGTGATATTTGTCCAGTATGGCATAGATTGTCTGCATACCGAAACCGTGCGACAATTTGTCCGCCTTGCTGCTCAACAGCCGGGGATTATTTTTTAGCACACTGTCTGATATCGTATTTTCCAGATGAATATGAAGTCCCCCGTCTTTGGCGCACAGGATGACATTCAAATTTCGCGCTCCCTCCACCTGTTGACAGGCTTCTATTCCATTGCTGAATAAATTCCACATCAGGCTTTCCATATCCAAATTGTCTATTATATCAGGTTTACCCAGTACAACATAGGAAAAATGGATTCCGCTTTTTTGACACAGGGAGAGCGCTTTTTTAAGGACGGCGTTTAATCCGCTGCAGCAGGTGGTCTGCGCAAGTTCAGGAAGCTTTTCATATTCTTTGCATATTTCTTTGAGAACCCTTTCCAACTCATCATACTGTTTGTTCTGCTGGAGATGGTACATGGTTTCCAGTTTTCCGTTCATATCGTGCCGCCAATGGTTGATTTCCCGCGTCATTTTGCGTTGAAACTCCAACTCCATTTTTTGCCGCCGGTACACTTCCAGTTTTTGGGACAGCCGTTCCAAAAGCAAAATTCCCACAAACCAGACCATCATCAGGCAGGTCAACCAAGCGTACCGATTGTATTTCACCGTGGAAAAAAATTCCATCCAAACCATATTTAAACTTAAGCATAATATCAAAAACAAAACAATCGTCAACAGCCAATCTTCTTTTCGGACGGTATCTTCTCGACGGTGATACAGCCGGAGGATAATCCTTCCTATGAAAAGTTTAACGGCACTGGCGGCAAGCGAAGCAAAAAAGATAATTTTTTTATCGGTATGGAGCAAAATCTCCGTTATGTTTTTTCCGCTGAAAGCGCATAGGAATCCCCATACAATAAAGGTGCCAAACAAAACGTTTATCACCCACATCAGGCTTAAAAATACTTTGTCATACAGGCTGCCTTTTAGTCCCAGAACGCCGTAAAAAGTAAGCGCAGCCCCATAAAAAATGCATAGACCCCCTTCAAAGACGCCGAAAAAATTGAACGTGGTTACCAAGAGAAAATAGACGGCGCACGCGCCGACAAATAAAAGCCAATGCCGCCATCCTGTATATTTTTTTTCAAGACCGTGTTCCATGTACTCGACCGCTATCACGGATGCAAGAATATTGATGATTATTTCACCGGAGTCCATAGTGTTTTCCCTCATATTGGCGCATTGCTTCCAACAGGAATTTTCTACGGTCTCTTCCTATTTCCAATATGGTTCCGTCTGTAAGACGGATATCCTTTCTGTTGATTTCTTCTATATATCGCTGATTTACAATATAACTTTTATGGGTGCGCAGAAACCCGCGACCCGATAAGGCGGCTTCCATTGCTTTTAAACTTCCGTACTGTTCAAATATTTTTCCGTTTGTACGCCTTACAGACAGCAAATGCCCCATGCTTTCAATGTATAAAATATCGCGAAGCGGACAGGTGAAGCTTCCGGCTGTGTAAAAATCCTGTTCGGGCAGTTTCGTTTCCAAATATTTTTGAAGCGCCAGAAGGCTGTCTTTTTCCAGCGCCTTTTTCCGTACGAACCAAAGAGGACTGTATTCTTGTGAATCAAAAACAAGACTTTCATGGGCGGAAACAAAAATAATATTAGTCAGGGGATTTGCCAGATGGATTCGCTTTGCCAGTTGAAAACCGTTTGTACCGGGCATTTCAATATCCAAAAACAGCAGGTCAAAAGCTTTCAGCAGACTGCTGTCATACAAATCTTCTCCGTTGAGGAATGAACGAAATTCGGCATTGACGGAAATATCAAGTTTTTGAAGTCCTTTCCGCAGAGTCGTTTCTATACGCGTCAGGTCATATTTATCGTCGTCGCAGATTCCTACGGAAATCGTATTTTCAGCCATAGCCGCTTATCCTCCGATTTACTTTTTTTGTATATCATAACTGTGATTTTTGAACAGTGTCAACTACAATTTGCATGGCGGCAGCCAAAGCGTGCGTCTGTTCCAACAGGACGCGTTATCACTGTGGTAAAGAAATTTGTAAATTCAATTCATAAATCTTATGTCAGTTTTTCGAGTTTACCAAAAACTTGAAACGGGCTCCATATTCCTTATACAATTCCAGTATCATACGAAGATATACGTAAGTCTTACCCATACCGGTTTCTATTTCTATTGTAAAATTGTTTCCTTCCGCCAACGCAGAATCAGCAAATAAATTATTTTGTAGTTGTACGGGGAAGTGTTTGGGATTATTAAGATATTTCATTAATCATCATCTTCATCGTCTTTCCACGAAGAAATGAAATGTATGTCTCCTCGCTTTTCCTGATTTTTTACAGCTTTGAGCATATCTTTCCTCAAAGACTGGCGTTCTTTTTTATCTCTGGTACACATACCTCCAAAGCATTGTTCATTGAGGTAGCAAGTTTCACAGATAATAGCATCAATTGATTGTAACATCAATTCCTCAACTGAAGGTAATTCGTACTTTTCTATTTTTTTGATGCCTTGTGAATTACGAAGCCCAAAGTCAATCTGCTTCCCATTCCCGGTCTTAATATAACGGTACGGTTCCGCAAAAAATGACAGACAGTCGCCAACACGATATCCTTCGATTCCGTGCCTATCAATCCAGACATGGTCTTCCTTTCCATCAAAACATATTTCATCAGAATACATACCTGAAATAAAAATACGTTTGAAACAAACTGCTTTTCTGGTAATGTGTTCTATCTCTCCCTTAAACTCTAAAGGAATATAGTAGTAGCACATTGCAAAATCCCAGCGCACGCTTCCTTTGCTTTCGCAAGCCATCATCTGCAGGTCGAGATATTCATCATAAGTTATTTCATCTCCACCTACTAAATCTTTCTGCTTGTCCGGGGCAAAATCGATAATACCTCCGTAGACTTGAAAAGCTGCGGTGTGACCTCATCCCCGTACCACGTTTCGTCCGAGATTTCCCCGTTCAAAAAGAGCGTCCTTTCAAAATCAGGCACGCTCTTTTCTTCATTCCTTATCCAGTTCCAGAATTTCCTTTTCATCTTTTCCCTCACTTTCCGCTGTTTTCGTTTGTCGGCGTCCCTTTCTCCTCTTCCGGCTCCGCCCCGCCATCCGTCCCTGCAAATGCCCCTGCTTCCGACAGTTTCGTCATTGCGCCGTTTATAAGGTAAAGATTGCCGCCTTCCTCATCGGGAATCGGATTCATGTTTTCCATTTCCCGGGGAGGCCGTCCACATTCAGCTTGATAAAATATTTTGTAGGTTTGTCAAACATATGTTACACCGACTGTAAATAATCCCGTAATACCTGATTAGGTGTTTTCCATCCAAGGGGACGCATGGGGA
>ERZ777011.2656-NODE-2656-length-13433-cov-55.050232_pt1 | contig 13433 bp, 9 predicted proteins | sample MGYA00374964_ERZ777011 | MGnify/ENA primary metagenome ERZ777011 (study PRJEB29310, sample SAMD00008975) | mouse gut metagenome | study: EMG produced TPA metagenomics assembly of the Metagenome analysis of fecal microbiota from mouse which was promoted...
GCTGCTAAATCGGCTCCCGAATATTAACATTCATTATTAAACACCCTCTAAATATGAACCGCACACTTATGAATCGTTCATGGATGGTGTCGTCAAGTCATCTTTTAAAAAACAAGAAAGGTGGCGAATTCAAAGCGCAGATAGATTACGTGAAAGACAGGATTACTGCTCAGAGCAGGAGTGTTACAACATATTTTCTTGAAGCTCCAGCAACGGGTGGCGCACCTGATGGATATGCCGACAAAATTATTGTTGAGAATAAGAATGCGCTCTGGCATACCGATGAGGTAACAGGGAAGTTCAGCTATGAGCTTAATGAGAAAAAATATTATCTCAATAATACACTTGACACAAAGTTGGGTTGGAATGATATGACCCTCGGACTTTACGGCTCATTGGATAATGAGCAGAAGGCAAGGACGCCGGAGTATTCCGTGACAAACAATCTTAAAATGATACGGCGTTTCGGGTCTAACCATCTCGTCACGTTCACCAGCCTTAATGAATGGATGTCACATCCTGAACGGTTGACTGTAGAACAGAAAGGAATTAGATACGGACAGAAGGTGGGGCAACACTCTTTTCTGACTGATGAAAGAGCATCGTATGGATTGGTGCTTAAGGGGATTGTCATATCTCTGGAAGGTGGAGTGAGTGGCTATTTCCGAGACTTGAATACAAATCTATGGGGAATGGATGCATTGGACTATCCGAAGGAGAATGATATGACCACCAACTATCTACGTTTTTATGTGTCCCCGAAGTTCGAATACAACTATCGCAAGTTGGAATTCTTACTGTCCGTCCCGTTGAATTTCTATAATTACTTTTTTAGCTCCGGTCTTGACAATCGCAGTGAATTGTTTGCGGCTCCGAGACTTGTGTTGCGATGGAAGATCACACCACGTATGCAACTGTCGGTAAGCGGGTCGGCACGTCGATCACCGGCATCGATGCATAACATACATCCCGGAGTGACACTTTCGGATTATCGCACTTTACAAGGTGGCATCGACGATTATTATTCATCATCGGGTCAGTCGGTGTCAATGTCATACCGTTATCGTTATCCACGGCATGGAGTGTTTTTGTTTGCCAATGCAGCTCATTCATGGCGAAAGTTGAAATTCGGCAGCGTTCAGGATTTGGTGGGTGATTATGTCATCTATTCTTATCGAAACTCGCCAAGCAGTGCACAGAACAGCACCTTTATGGCAAATGTGAGCAAAGCCCTTGATTTCATGCGTGGGTCAATAGGATTTATTGGCTCATACCTGATATCAGACCGTAGCATTGTGTCTCAGGGACGGGAGGTGGATTATTCGAACCGAAGCTTGGGTCTGTCGGGCAATATCAATGGCGGAATAGCGTCATGGTTCAATTGGAGTTACAAGTTTGAGTACTTACATTCGCAATTGCGTATGGATAGACAGGCTTCGCAATCCACCAATGATTATCAGCACACATTTTCTGTGGCTTTTACGCCGGGACGTAAATTCCGTTGGAGTGTTTCAGGTGAGCTTTATCGGAATGAGTTAGAGCCGGACAGATATAAAGATTTGTTTATGCTTGACACTAAAGTGGCATATAACATATCCCGGCGAGTGGAGATTTCAGCCACTCTGTCCAATATGCTTAACCGCAAAGAGTATTCATATAAATCATACGGTCAACTATCGGAGGTTGAGCGGACAAGCAATCTCCGTGGTCGTGAGTTTCTAATTTCAATTTACCTTAAAAAATGATACGACAATTCAGAGTTATGCTTACCGTTTTATCGGTGATCTTTGGGATATTTACATCCGTGGCAGAAGAATACCCCGTGACTGTGATACGAGCAACATATAAATACACATATCTTGCCACAACTCCGAGTAGCGGTAAGGAATATGCGCGTGAAGATGATTATATGCTTCAGATTGCACCTGCCGAATCACGATTTTGCAGCATTGCCACGTATGATTATGAGAAATTGATGACCACGGAAGAGGGGAAGGCTCTGATAAAAGAAATGTTTCGTATAGCCACTGTCTATGACTCTAATGGGAATAAAACAATTGATATGAGTAGGGCGAAAGATATAAGACCAAAGAGAGGTTCGAATCTTGTGGTATACAAAAGTCATGCCACCGGTGAGATAGAGGTCAGGGATCATCTTGCATTTCAGGATTATATCTACTCTGTGCCAATGGCAGATTTGGTGTGGGAACCTGTTGATTCGGTAAAAACAGTATTAGGGTACGACTGTCAGATGGCTGTTGCCGATTATCATGGCAGGCGGTGGAAAGCATGGTTTGCTCCGGAGATACCTGTACAGGAGGGTCCGTGGCAACTTTGCGGGCTGCCGGGTCTGATAATGGAAGCACAGAGCGATGGCGGGGAATATAAATTTGTGATCACAGGTGTTGAAAAAACTGAAGAACAGATATTGCCAATGCCTAAGAAGAGGGATTTTATCAAGACTGACCGCATATCATTTTTAAAAGAGAAGCATGAATTACTTGAGGATCCGGCTAAAATTGTTGGAGGTAATGTCCGGAATGCGGACGGGACTCTTATGGGGAAAGTGAAATTACTTCATGATCTGATAGAAACCGATTACCGATAAAGATAAGGAATAAAGTATTTTGGGCTGTAAAAATGTTTCTAACAGCCCAAAATATCTCATAAGCAGATGGTGGACCGATGGAGAAAACTGCGTTTCTCCAAGACCTGATAGAGACGGATTAATGTATGGTTTACGGTTGTGGCTGGGGGAGCCATGAGGATTCCGTGAACTGGCATCCTCCGAGAATTCCAAAACCATTCAGTATGTTGCTGTAATGGCTACGAATTGGAGCGAGTCCGTTTTGACCCAATTCGTTGTTGCTGATGTCGTTTACCGACTTCAAATATCGGTAAAATTCCGGCGAAAGATGGTATAGGTATACCTTGTATAGGTGGATGGCCTTGTAATAGCCATACTCTGATGCTTCATCCGATTCATAATCCGGGGTGTATGATGAGGTCAATCGAAGTGTATACTCCTTACCGGGAATCTTCTCGTCAGTCCAGATATATAGGTTCTGATAATAATCATAATCAAGCTCAAAGGTAGCGTCCAATCCCACACGGTCATTAAGCAATGGTTCGTCTGTGACATCAAAATTTAATACGGAGGTTATTTCAACGGTTGTGTCGCATGGCACTCCGTTCTCATCGTCATACTTGTGTTCGGTGATGACTTTTTCAACGATGCGTATGCCGTAATAATCATCGGTTGAAGCGTTGTCACGGAACGTGACACGAAATTGTAATTTGGGGGTATCCTCCGGCTTGATGGCAAGTTCAATATCTTCGAGAGGGAAAGAGGTTGGGATTACTGTGGATGAAGTTACGGGTGTAAGGTCTCTACTCCCTGCGAAGATCTCTATTTTGTCACCTTCTTTCAGATTGTTCAACACATAGTAGCATTGCGGAGGAAGGTTTTCTGTCCGATTTTCGTTCCAGTAAACATGTTGCTTCTCTCCGTTGACCATGAAATCAATGTTTGCTTTGGGGATGCCGAGTGGTGGTGTGCCTGTCGCCGTGACGGGGACACTTTTTGATAGCTGTATCACAATGGAATCCTGATTGGGATTTGGCATACAGTACAGCACTAATTTCTCCTCCGGATACAAACCTTCGGGATCGAAATAGGAGTTGCATGAAGCGAGAAGTAGAGGTAGCGCATATAGGAATTGTCTTGTTTTCATATTTGGAGAATCAGAATTTTAAAGTATAGCTGAACGAGGGAATAATCGGGAATAAGGCGGTGGATTTTGCCACAAATGACTCGTCGGGGCGTTGCTCTATCTTGGCAAAGAATGGATTCATGCGACAGTAAGCGTTGTATATGCTCACATTCCAGATACGCTCATATCCCTTCTTGGTTTTCTTGCGGAAATTTACACCAAGGTCGAGCCGGTGGTAATCCGGGAGTGATATGTTATTGGGTTGCTCGTATATCCATTGCGGTGTGTTGGTGCCGTCGTTATCTGTGCCGGGAATTACGGGTGCTGATACTAACTGCTGTGGCACGGTCATACGGTTGCCGCTATGATAACTCCATGATGCGTATGCGTCTATACCCGAGGTTATTTTATAGCTGAAATTCAGGTTCAGCTTATGGCGACTGTCGAACTTGTCGGGATACCAGCTATCGTAGAAGTCAGGAAAGTTGCGTTTGTTCCACGACAGGGTATAAGAGCCGGAGAGACTCCATCGTTCATTGCCATATCCGGTCTCCCATTCTAATCCGTAAGCACGGCTCTTACCCTTACGCACACGAGATTCCCAATCTTCGAAAGATGGAGTCAGGGAGCTGCCACCATCATATTCGAGAATGTTAGAAGTTGTTTTGTAATATCCTTCCAGATTGATGTGTAGATTGTGGGGTAACATCAGGTAAGCTCCGGCGGCATACTGCCGTGAACGGGATGGCGAGATAGAGCGTGTCGAGGGCACCCAGTAGTCCATCGGCAGATTCAGATATGAATTGGATAGCTGATGCATGAACTGGTTCATTTCGGTGTAAGAAGCTTTGAATGTGAGCCGGTCGTTCAGCTGGTAGCGTATGGCTGCTCTCGGCTCCACGGAATGGTATGTCTTGCCGGGAATATGAAACAGGGAGTAGTGCACACCGAGATTGACTCTGACTTTCTCTCTGAGAGCTATATTATCCTCCGCATATAGTGATAATTCCTGTCCTCTATAAGCGTGGTAGCCGCTACGGTTGAGGGTGTCGTTCGACTCGCTGTTGGCAGAATAATTTTTATAACTCTGAGGGCGAAAATAGTGATAGAGAAAGTTGGATCCCATACGTATATGGTGAGACTGTACCGGGCGATAATCAAATTCCATTCGGGCACCGATGTCGTCGATTGTTGCCCAAGTGTTTGTCTCGGTAAGTGACTTTTCGGTCAAAGCATCCTGATAGAATAACCGGTTATCTTCAAGATATTTCTGACGGGAACGGTTTTTTGTATATATTCCGGTGAACACGGAATAGAGTTTAGGCGAAAATTGGTATTTCCAGTTGACAGCGGTAGTAAAATTGCCCCACTGCAGGTCGAGTTTTGTATATTCACGCTTTTTGCCGTAATCCATAAGGCTCTGGGTTTCGTCATCAGTGGCTTTAAATTCGTCATTACCTGAAAAAATGCTTATGTCTGCACGGCTGCGGTCGGAGAATATATGTGTCACCTTGGCATTTATATCGTGGAACGCGTAGCGCATGTTTACCTTGTCTTTTGCGCCACGGTTGCGAAGTGCAAAAATAGGTATGGTTAGCACGTCGAGCCATGTGCGACGCATTGCGATATTGAACGAGGTGCGGTTTCGTTTAATAGGGCCTTCGAATTGTATCCTGCCATCGAGCAAACCGATGCTGAAATTGCCGTGATACTCCTGCATGTTGCCATCTTTTGTGCGCACATCTACGACAGATGACAATCTGCCGCCATATCGGGCAGGGAAACCGCTTTTATAGAAGTCGATGTTTTTAATTACGTCAGTGTTAAAGGCAGAGAAGAGTCCGCCAAGGTGATTGACTTGATAGAGGGGAGTGCCATCGAGCATAAACAGGTTTTCGTCATTGCCACCTCCGTGGACGTAAAGACCTGATATGAGTTCCGAACCGGATGATACGCCCGGAAGATTTTGAAGTATCTTCACCACATCGGGAGAGCTTAGAAGCGCATACTCCTTCTGTAGATCCTTCGGCGTAAGGGATATTTTGCCGGTTTGGGTGGTGCTGAGCGGAGAGTTAAGGTCGGCGGTTACAACTACTTCCCCAAGCTCCTCGCCGGGAGATAGCATAACATTCTTAGTGAGATTCTTATTGAGTGAGATCTCCTCAATGTGATCGGCATTGCCGATGAATGAAAACCTTATCGAGTGTTTACCCTCAGGCAGTGTAAGGCTATAGAACCCGTGTTCGTTGGTCAATGTCCCTATACCGGAGGTGAGATCCCACACAGTGGCGTTGATGACTGTCTCCCCGTCTGTCTGGGTGACATATCCGCTGATACTGTACTTTTTTTGCGGTAGTATCACAACATAATTACCATTAAGTTCCCATTTCATGCCGGTGTTGCGGAATAGCTCATTAAGGCTGGTCCTAAGATTGCCGCCTTGGAGTTGCTTCCCGGTATACGGTATGTCGAGTTTAATGGATGAATCGTAGACAAATTTAACGCCATATTCATTTTTGACATGCTCCATCTGTTGGCGCAAGGTATTTCTGTTATGAATTTGTTCGCCGTGAATAGTAATGCCAAAGAGATATGTCAGTATGGTGATAATCAACATTCGTTTCATTTTATCGGTCTTTTCTGAATTTTAACATCAAGTGATTTCTCAATTATCATTATTATTTCATCAAGATTGTCAGTGTCAAATTCTGCTGTCAGCATCTTACCTGTGGTGGCACAAGAGAGTTGCACATGGAAATGCTCAGACAGTTCCTTAAGCACATCGGCAAGCGGGGTGTTTTCGAAAATGAATTTTCGCTTTGTCTGAGTGGTTGATGTAACTGTGTCTGCTATTTCGGGTAAAATCTCTCCTGCCAACAGGTATGCTTGCATACCCTTGGTGAGTATCACACCATCCTTCTCATCCTTAGCGGTAAAAAGCACTTTACCGGAGGTGACAGAGACTCCAACTGAGTCGGGGTTGAGCTCATCGACCACAAACTGCGTTCCGAGAACCTTTACAGTGGCTGCCTGAGCGTTTGCTATGAATGGTGCTGAGGGATTTTTCTGAACATTGAATCGCACCTTACCGGTCATCTCGACAAGACGTTCCTTTTTCCCGAACTCGTCTGAGTAATATGAAAGAGATGAGTGGGGATAGACTGTGACTATGGAGCCGTCGGGGAGAGTGTAAGTTACAGTTTCATTATCGGCATATAGCAATGACGGCTGATTGTTCCGATTCATCAGGTAATAGCCGATACCGATGCAAAGGATTAACGATGCTGCCACACCGGCAATGTATCTGCTCCAATATCTTATAGTGGATGGATGTTGTGATTTGTAAGCTCGTAAAGCTTTGCGGGTGTCGAATATACCCGGGGCGTAATACTTAAGGACAAATTTAAGATGTTTCATTTCTCTGTTCATTTTGCACTTGTTTTGTAGCTATGACAGAGAAATATTAAAATCCTACTATCCGAAAATGAAATTTTTTTGAAAAAAATTTAGAAGCTTATAGGTCAGCTCTTTATCCGAAGAAGAACATATAGATTTTATGGCATCCGTTTTTAAGCGTCTGGAGGGCTTTACTTACTTGATTTTTAACGGTGTTGATGGAAATTCCGAGTTCCTCGGCAATCTCTTCGTACTTAAGTCCGTCACGTTTGCATAATAGAAATATCTCACGACATTTCTCAGGCAGAGAGTCAATGGCAGTCCATAGACGGGCTTCAATAAAGGATGCTTCTTCATATTCCGATTCATCTATAAGCTCCACGAATTCATCGGCGGTATGGTTGGAGTCAATGCATGTCGCAAGTTTAAGGCTGTCAAGGCTCCGATTACGTACCATCATGAAGAGATATGACCTTACGTTATCGACCTCTAATCCTCTATCTATACGTTCAAGAAATTCTGTGACGCAATCCTGCACCACATCCTCCGCATCGTCTGTGGAATGGAGGTAGTGTAGCGCATAGAGGCATAACGGACGATAGTACAACCGGAATATCTCGTCAATGTTTATTTTTCGGTTATTGGATAGCATCAAAAACTTTCGATTGGACTTTTCAGTAGATTGTAACCATTAACTCATAGGTAGATTCGGCTGCAAAATTACATATAAATTTCAATTCTCAAAAATACCCTTCTGACGTTCCCCGTATGATTGTGTGATATGGCATTTAAGTTAAATTAATAAACAAATCGTCACAGCAACCCAAGTCAAACACGGGTTGCTGTGACGATTTATATATCCCAATAGTTATTTTTCGATTACGAAGCCTCCGTTTGAGGGTATGGATACCTTAAACTTCTTATCTTTCTGTAATGTAATCTCTTCCTTGGTTACTTTTCCGTCTTCTCCGTCGGAAATCATGAAGGCTTTTCCTTCTCCCAATGCTCCGAGTTTGAGATTAAGCTCTTTAGGCTCTTTCTCGGCATTAATCCCTGCGACATACCACTTGTCGCCACTTTTGCGTGCTATCACAACAAATTTACCGGGATAGCCTTCAAGCAAAACTGTGTCATCCCAAAGAGTTGGCACATCACGCATGAAGTCGAGACAGATTTTGTCGGCATCCACGAGATTGTTGGGAGCGAGGGCGAAATTCTGTGCCGGGCTTTGGTAAATAACAGCCGTAGCCAGCTGGAAAGCATCAGAAGTCTTGCGCTCGCTTCCACCCTTGTTGGCACGGTTCAGATGCTTGTTTAGGAAAGAACCGCCATATTCCATTGCGCCCACTGCATTGCGTATTATGGGATGGAGAGTGGCGTTAAAAGCTTCATTGTCGCAGAAGTGCTGTGAGAACACCATGTTTTCCGATGCAAGCACAGCCTCGCTGCCTACGTAGTTAGGATACATTTTTTCCCATCCTCTCGGTAGTGTGCAACCGTGGAATATCACCATCAGTCCATAGTCGTTAGCATCGCTTAGAATATCCTCATACAGACGCATAGTCTCCTGCTTGTCACCGCCGAAGAAATCCACCTTGATACCTTTGACTCCGATCTCTTTCATCCATTTCATCTCTTCCTTACGGGAGATAGGATTGTCCATCTTATTGATAGGTGATTGCTCTATGTCATTCCAGTATCCGCTTGAGCTGTACCAAAGGAGGGGTGCGACACCTTTAGGACGACCATACTCCACCAATTCCTCAATACCTTTTCTACCCATGGTTTTATCCCAGCCGGCATCAATCAATGTATAGGGGTAGCCCATCTCGCCGGCGAGGTCGATAAATTTTTTTGAATCGTCAAGATTTATAGCATTATCCTGCCAAAGAATCCAGCTCCATGTAGCCTTGCCCGGCTTATAATCTATGGAAGCGGGATATTTTTCCTCAACGACATCCCAAGGGAGAGTGGTCTGTGCCAATGGGCGTGGTGAATGTCCCACGGTGATAAGTCGCCATGGTGTTGCACCCGGAAGAGCGAATGCCGGTTCTACAGTTCCGTTGCCATTGTTCTCTTCAGGCATTGGGAATTCTATTTTAAAGACACCTTCGTTTTGGTCGGAAAGTCTCGACGCACAGTAATTGCGGTCAACCCCTGTCTCACTTACCATGGTCCATGCTTTATTCCCGATTTTAAATACAGCCGGGAAAGTAAAGCCATGCCCGTACTTTGATTTGGTGTCAATGGGGGTGTCCACTATATATTCCTCTTCATAGCTTGGCTTTGTGCGTTTCCACCCGATCATGGCATCGCTTTGCGGCGAAAGGAAGCCTGTGGCGTATGGGGGAAGATGAAAGCCTGTTGCCTCGTTCATCACCCTTACCGAACCTCTTCCTTCAGGTTTCAGTAATTTGTAACGGAATGCGATGTTACAGTGGGCTACTACCACTTCAAGAGCCATGCGGTTCCCATCGGGATTCACAAACTCACATTCAAGAGAGTTAGCCTCAAAGTTATTGTCCGATTTTTTGATGCGGTCAAGGCGATAGTGTTTGTTTATGGTGGAATCTTTTGCCGATACCATCTTCAAATCCTTTGAGAAATCTCCGTAATCGGTGGTAAAGCCGAGCGGCGAATCGAGCAATATATCTATGCCTGTGTAGGTTACGGTGTAGCTTGGGGAGCCGTCGGTATTGTCGATTTTGAATACTAACCAGCCGTTTGGACTCGACACGCTCACAGTGTCAATAGGCTGTTCGGACTTCGGCATAGCCATCGCCGACATAAATACAATTCCCAGCAATAAAGATGATAAAATTCGTTTCATTTAAAATCTAAGGTAAACAGTTGAACACGTGTTTTACAAAACATCCGGATTGGCACTTTCAATCCGGATGTAAAGGTAGCAATAAAAAAGTTAAGGGAAGGTTAAATTTAGTAAAAATTAAGTGCCGGCGCGACTGCCAATTCTACCATTATTCTTGCGATTTTGCATCATATTGGGAGCGAGAAAGATGTGAATCGGCAGCAATGAATAGTTGTCGGTTTCACGAACTTTAATGTGAAAAAAAGTGTTTTTTAAGAGAATGTGTATTGCCCGGAACAGGGTACCGGCAGTCAGATATAAATAAATCCGTAAAAACCTTTTCAATGGCAAATTCAACTAACAGGGATGGCGCTTCAGTGGGAACCGGTGACAAATCGGCGTATACTGCATCAGGAAGAAAGAAAGTGATATCCACAGCGCAAGGCTCCATAACCATGATGGCTATGGCATTGCTTATAATCACGTCAGTTTTGAGTCTTCGAGGTTTGCCTTCAGAGGCTAAGTTCGGGATTCAGTCAATATTCTACTACATATTTGCCGCAGTAGTGTTCCTGCTGCCTTTTTCATTGGTCTGTGCCGAACTGGCATCGACATACACAAAGGCAGGCGGGCTCTATCGCTGGGTGTCGGAGGCGTTCGGCCCACGCTGGGGATGGACAGCCATGTATCTCGAATGGCAGACAGTGATAATATGGTTCCCGACAGTGCTGATGTTCGGAGCGGCTTCGCTCGCATACGTTTTCTGGCCCGAGAGTTTCGATGCCAAGCTGGCGTCTGATAAGATTTACACGCTGATAATAGCACTGCTGATATATTGGGGTGTGACTCTGAATTCCTTCCGAGGGATGAAGGCTGCTAATAAGGTCAGTACACTTGGCGGACTATGCGGAACAATAATCCCCGGTATCATACTTATAGGGCTCGGCATTGTATATGTATGCATGGGTAAAACCATCGATTTGGACCCTATGCCGTTCTTCCCTAATTTCTCCCATCTCAGCACCATAGTTCTTGCGGCTTCCATCTTCCTGTTTTATGGAGGTATGGAGATGCAGGCTGTGCATATCAACGATATGCGTAACCCGTCAAAGGATTTCCCTAAGGCTATGTTCTTGGCTGTATTGGTAATCGTGGCAGTATATGCCATAGGAACCTTGATAATAGGTTTTGTGATACCGAGTGAGAAGATAGATTTGCTCCAGTCGCTATTGGTGGCATACAATGCCTTTTGGTCAAGTTTCGGCTTGTCATGGCTCGGTAATGTCGTGGCACTGCTGATTATGGTAGGTGTGATTGGTCAGGTAAGCGCATTGGTCAACGGACCGTCCACTGGTCTGATGGCAGTGGCGCAGTCAGGCTATCTCCCCATGGGCTTGCAGAAGGTCAATGACAAGGGTGTCAATAAACGAATACTGATGGTTGCCGGAGTGTTTGTGTCAATACTGACATTGGTGCTTTTGGTGCTTCCGACAGTTGAATCAGCCTACCAGATTATGTCGCAGATGGCGACAATCATTTACCTGATAATGGTGCTGATGATATACGGAGCTTTCATAAGATTGCGCCGTACTCAGCCCAACAAGAAGAGGGGTTTCAGAGTGCCGGGTGGCAAGATCGGTGAAATCGTGGTATGCTCGTTGGGTATATTGGGAGCGCTTGCAGCGTTGTTGCTGAGCTATCTCCCGCCGGCACAGATTGAGACAGGAAGCCCGGTTGTGTATATAGGCTTGCTCCTTGCCGGTGTTGCGGTCTTCGTGGCTATCCCGTTGGTGGTATACGCTGTGCGCAAACCCTCATGGCGAAACAAAAATGCTCACTTTTATCCTTTCGACTGGCAGATAGAGGGTCGTAAGCCATGGGAAGTCTCAAAATGGGCTCCCGGTTATGAACCTACCGAGGAACAGGTTGAGGCTGCCGAGACTGATGCCATCAGTCGCCATGCCACTGAGAAACATTGTTGATAATCGCTATATTTATACTTGCCCGCAGATTTATATAAACTTATGAATCTGCGGGATTTTATTTTTAAGATTATCAAACATTTGTTACCTTTGCATATAGAACTGATTTAAACCAGTTCAATAAATCAATTTGTCACAGTTCAAATTTAGGAAATTAAATTAAAATCCAAGAATGTAATATTTATGAAAACAGTAGTGAAATTCCTTATGCTGCTTTTTGCTGCATTGCCGGTCGGGGCGTTCGCCCAGAACCTCCAGAAAGGTGATTACGGATACCTTTATTGCCACATGAGTGGAAGAGGCGAATGGACCGCATACGCCCTCAGTCGTGACGGTTTTAACTATCATGACGTTATAAATGGCGACTCTATATTCAGCCCGGCTGAACATGCCCGCATCGAGGGTGGAACACGTGACGCTTTCATAACACGCAAGCATGACGGTTCCGGTTATCTTATGGTTACGACTGACATGTGTGTTGCCAAGAGCCACAAATGGCACAATTACGGTATAGACCTGCTTCGCAGCGATGACCTTATAAACTGGGAATCGGTGACATTTGACTTCCGTAAAGGTGCGGAAATTTTTTCCGACCCCGATTCGGCTGACCCCTATAAGGATTATTCCACAATAGTCAGAGTGTGGGCGCCACAGATATTCTGGGATCCCAATTATGACTGGGGCGATGGTCGTAAGGGTGGCTACATGATATATTATTCGCTTTGGAATCCTGAGGATGGCGAGGCATACGACAGAATGTATTACTCGTATGCCGATGAGTCGTTCACCACATTGACAAAGCCCAAACTGCTTTTCGACTGGGGATACGCTACTATCGACGCTGATATCAACTATGTAGAGAAGGACGGACTCTATCACATGATGATAAAGAAAGAGGGTGGCAAGCCCGGCATCTTCACCTCTACCGCACCCACGCTTCACGGTCCGTGGAGCGAGCCTGACGAGTCGGACTATGTTGACTTTGAGGGTAACAAGAAGTGCGAAGGTGTGTCTGCCTTCCAGCTCATGGGTGATCCCACATGGTGCATTGCATATATAGAATATTCATCCAACCCCAAGCATTACCGTATATGCCGTGCGGACGAATATATGAAGAATTTCCATTCACCGCAGGATATTCAGGGCGTGGATGCGCCTCAGCACGGTTCGTTCATGCGCCTGACCAAGGATGAGTATGACCGCCTTGAAAAATGGGCTGCCGAACGGCAAAAATAATGTAAAATGGAAGGGTTGCAAAAGCAACATTTTGCAACCCTTTCATCATGTTTTCATAACGAACTGATTTAAACTTTTTATAAAAAGTTAAACTCAGGCTGAAAATTACCTTGTTTTCAATCTTTGATGCTCTTTTCGGCTGAATTACCAGCATCTCTTCGGTCACTTAGCTCGCTAAGCTCCCTCATCGAGCTGATAACTCATCTCGAAAATAGCATCAAATCTTAAAAAAATAAGGTAATTATATTATTGCTGTCCGATAAAACTTTTTGAGGCAAAACAAAATTAGGACTGGCA
>ERZ777011.2658-NODE-2658-length-13423-cov-13.392504_pt1 | contig 13423 bp, 10 predicted proteins | sample MGYA00374964_ERZ777011 | MGnify/ENA primary metagenome ERZ777011 (study PRJEB29310, sample SAMD00008975) | mouse gut metagenome | study: EMG produced TPA metagenomics assembly of the Metagenome analysis of fecal microbiota from mouse which was promoted...
TTTCAAGTATGGACTAAAAATGGTTTTAGGAAAAGGCGGGGGTTTTGACGTTTACGCATTATAGAAGCACAAGCAACATACAATATAGCTTTCCATGTAAAAAGGCTTTCGGAGAAATCTCCGAAAGCCTTGATTTTACTGAATAAATTATAATTACTCGATGATAGTAGCCACACGACCAGACCCAACAGTCCTACCACCCTCACGGATTAGGTTGGGAGAACCATGTGTGGCTAATGGCGTATTTTCGGGGTTCTCTGTTATCATATTTTCTGGAAATATTGCTTTTCTCTGTAGTTGCAGAATTTTTGTAGCCATTTTGTAGCCACTCTTAGTTCTCCTCTATTAAACTCATACATTGTTCTTCTTACATAAAAAGCAACTTGGATAATTCCTATATATGATTTTTTCCAAACCTCGCAGAAGTCTTTGCTATTTTTACTTCATGCTCTGCAAACAGTTTCTTCTCATATTCATAAACTTTTCCTTTGTCAAGTTCTAAATATTCCTGAATTCTTTTATCAAACTCCCTTTTTTCTTCTTGCTGATATTTTCTTACTTTTCCTAATTCAATGGTTCCCACAATTATATCATCTCTATCTCCACCTTTTATCTGCATAACATTTCTATCATTTCTGCCATAAGGTCCTGTTATTCTTGAGTCACCATAAATTGATGTATTCGCTTGAGCAATAAACACATGTAAATCTCTGGCAGTAGTTTCAATGATATTTGCAAAATAAGATGTATCTCTATTATGCTCTGGAGTGAAAATTATATCTACCTTATCTTTATACATGCTCCTAGCTATAATATCTGTAAATTCATAGCATAAAAAAATACCATATCTTATTCCATTACTGTTTATCATCTGATAAACCGGCTTCATTTGATCATTGCATTTGTACTTTTCTATTGCTAGCAATTCACACTCCATGGGGGCATAATCGTTCTTTTCTCTCACCATTAATACTGCATTTGAATAGCGTCCTGTTTTAACAGGTGCAAATAATGCTACATTATTGTATGCTTGTCCATTATACGTAACATATTGCAATCCGGAAATTACTGTAATTCCACTTTTCCTTACAAATACCAAAACATCTGATATCCATTGCAATGGCATATAAAATTCAGGAAACACTAAGAAATCTACTTTCTCCTTCCCACCTGCATAGGCTCTGTCCATAAACGCAATTAAATCTAATCTATTTAATGTTACATTTTCAGCGCATTTTAAACCAAAACAACACCTCTTTGTATCTAATTTAATATTTGCAATAGCAATTTTTACTTTTTCTTTTGTTTCGCACATATCACCTAATTCAATTTTCTGCAAAATATATCCATTCTTTTCTTTATTATTAATGGATATTGCTATATGACCTGCTGTACTTTTATTAATATGATTAACTTCATAAAAATAATCTTCTATAAAAAACAATTTATCACTTACCGTCTTTCTTTTTCCATTCTGATAATAATTTCCCCCCTCAGTGCAGTGTCCTAAAAATACAAATTGGTATATCTCATCCAAATTAATAAATCTTGGAGAATATTTTGACTTATTACTTTGTTGTATTTTCAGCCACGTATTACGTATTGTCTCTGGAGATATACTTGTCAAATCACAATTTTCATCTAAATCATCAGAATAATTCGCCAAAGGAAATGATACTAAATAATGATTAAATAAATTTGCATTTCTTAATTGAATAGCAAGCTTAATAACCTCTTTCTTCTCTTTTTTACTAAACTGTGGATATAAAGCTAAAACCGTCGCTGTACATATATCAAAATGCAATTCCAAATTTCTTTTTAATTTCGCTACAACTGTTCTTTTTTTCCCTTTTTTTAAATCTTCAATCTGACGGCTTGTGGTTAACCCTTTAATTGCACTTCGTATATTTCTTTCAAATTGCTTCCATGCGTTTCGATTTGTGTCTGCCGTTAATAAAAAATAATACATCGCGTTTATCCAATTACTTGAATATTCCAATGACTTGCTTCCTGTAAAAAACCTGAGAATACTGTCTCCCTCATTTTGCCTTTGTACTTTTTCCTCTCTTGTAATATAGTGTTTCTTGATTCTATTATTCATGACGATTTGCGACATATGCCAACCTAATTGAAATTTATCAATTTCTATATTTCCAATATCCCTTATTTTGGTTTCAGTACCAATCCCTGTTTTTGCATACGCTGCTTCTTCAAAATCTGTCAAGCTCAATTCCGTATTTGGTATAACGTTCATCTGGCTCGGATATGTAATAGCCTTTTTCAGCTGACTGATCAATACTGTTGAATCATTTTTATCAAAATAAATCATTTTTACTTTTTCTTTTTGAATAAGTAAAGTCGAGTAATTACAGAGTGCATACTTGTCATCTTTTATATGTTCCAAAATATGATTATCTTTAACTAAACATTTCTCAAATGCTGTTTTTTCATTAATTCCCTTTTCATTTCCCGATACATCTATAACAATAATAATATCATCAACATATCGACCATAATGTACTACCTTAGTATTACTCTTTACCATTTTATCAAAGTCTGCCATGTATATATTTGCTAAAAGCATTGAGCTAAATAGTCCTATCGGCAAAATATACTCTTTCTTTCCTGTTTCTTGATTAACTACACGATAATCCCTCACAATGTCTGTATATTGTTCATATATTCTCTGAATAATATCAGTTAAAAATTTTAATTTCTGATAACGAGTATCCTCTCCAAATATATTATCCAATATATCGAATTTCCAAAAAACAGAATAATAAAATCCTTTAATATCAAGCGAAAACATAACCTGACTGATCTTAGAACGATTTAGTGTCTCTATTCTCTTTATTGCATCATTTTTCCATCTACAATATTGAGGAAAATATATTTTAAACAACTTATTTTTATTAAAATTTATCGAAGATAAATAGTCTTCTTGTCCATTATATAAAACATAGTTATCAATACAATTTCCATAACTTTCTTGAGATATTAAACCCATCTCAAATACAAATTTTCCTATTAAAACCGTCCAAAGTGTATCTAACAAGTGTAATTCTATGGGCATATCAATAAAAAAATTCACTTTGTTCATGGCTTTATTTTCACTCAAATCGCCCGTAATAAACAAATCATTTACATTTTCATTTTTAACAAAGGATTTTGGCATAACGTAATAGTTTATTTTCTTAACCCATACATTTAATAGTTCATTATTATTTGTTTCATTAGGGAATGCTAATATTTGCGACAATTCATCAATAATTTGCAACATCTTCTGATAATCATATTCCATCTCTGCAATCTTTTGCTTCATAAAAATAAAGTTTTTATTATAGTGGTAATAACTTTTTATTTTCTTATATGCACCTAACAACATTTCTCTATTTTTATCTAAATCAGTAAACATTATAAGCCCTCTCTTTTATCAAATGTTTTTATATGTATTTTTTTGCAAATAATATTTTACCCTATCAGTTACAATATATATTTTCTTGGTTAAATATGTACAATTTCAAAAACTTTCCTCTTATTAAGGCAAGCTGGAAGTATCTCTTTGAGTAATTCTTGCCATTCACGCAAAACTATGTCACTACTATCAAAAATAATTACTACATATTTGCTTTATATAATACAATGCAAAAGTATCACTAACTAAATGATGTATCTCTCTAGCATTTCTACACTTAATTGTTACTGTTTTTAAACTATCTAAATACTGTTCTGGTATTTCCATGCCCTTTTCCTCTTTATATTTCATCTGTACCTCTAATATGGACATTTCCGCAATTTTTATTTTTGCCTCTTCACTTAACTCACTAAATCCTATGACAACATCAAATCTATTAAAAATTGCATCGCCTAATTCTTTTCTAATCTCATCCTCATCTTTATAATTGGAGGTACAAATGATAACCGATTTTTTAAGTTGTACGATATAATTCTGATCCTCAAAAATCCCTTCATCAAACAACTGATAAAATGCACTATGAAATGTATGATGCGCCTTATCAAATTCATCCAGCAAAATCACATTTGATTCCCGATCCAATAAATCTTTTGCAAAGCTCTTCTCATAATGTGCTCCGCCAAATAAGTATGTCGAAAACTGATTGTTTTGAAACATAGAAAATTGTTTTCTAAATATTTTTTCTGTTAAACATGTACTAATAAAATTAGCCGTTTCTGTCTTGCCAATTCCAGAACTGCCATAAAACAGCATTACGACTGGTTTTTCCCTATCATTTAATGTTAATGGTAATAGCGCTTTCAGTAATTGTGTCTTTACACTACTTTGTCCAATAACAATATCATTGTATTTTTCATGAATAACCTTTATCGTTTTTTCGGTTACTGTTTTATATTCCTGCGTTTCCACTATTGTATCAGGATAAAGACGCTTAATCTGCTCACTAATCTGAAGTGGCGGGTTATGTAAATATATATTTTTAACATCCATTTTTGCGAGGAAATTAGCGAAATTCAATATCACATGTTCTCGTACTCCGGCATATTCCTGAGAACCTGCTACAAAGTTTTCTACTTTTACTTTCTCCACACTTTTTTCCTTATGTTCTTGTCCCTCTATTTGCACTAACATTTTACTAACATCAAATTCCATTACCAAATCTGTCAGTGTTCTATGTTTTTCTGGTATTTTATTTTGAAATTCCCTCTTGGAACCATAAAAAATATAGCTACTCATGCGACACTCCTGCGATTACAACATCATACACTGTACACTCATCTACGGGTTCTTCCATAACATCCCCCAATACCATTTCTGCTGAAATCCTTTCAGATTTATTTATATAATTAAATTCATTTTCGATTTTCAGATTTTCCAAGCTCAGCTTGCCAACTGGCACACCATAATAGGTCAATTTCATTTTTAGAAAATCCGCCAAGTTATAATTATTTTTAAAGGCATTAATATTAAAACGTAAAATAGACTTTTTATTTCCATCATCAACAATCATTTCATAATAACCTCGTTCTCCTAAAATTGCCTGATTCAACTTTTCCATATCAATAGGCATTTGTTCTTTGGGTACAATCGTCAAATAGGAACTAAACATTTTATACATAGTGAAAGAATTAGGATACGGAGCCACAGTGGCACTTTCAAACTTATAAACATTATCATCTGCATTTGCTCTTGCAAGATAATCTGTCAACAAAGTATTCTGCAATTTACTATCAACAACTTTAGAAACCACAGAAGAATACCCCATATCACCTTTACCCTGAAAAGCCGCTTTTAGCATCGACAAAACATTAATGCCTCCCCCAACCTCAGCCTCAATTTCTCCAATTATCTTCCCTAGCCGCTCTTTATTTTCATCTGTCGACCAATCGAGACGCCCTCCGTTGCGCATGTCCAAATAATCTTGTGCAGCTTCTTCATCAAAATATGGGATTTTAACCAAATTATCTGTCCTAAGTTCTTTACCCTGTTTCTTATCCGTCATATAAAACTATCCTCCATGATTTCATAATCCTTATGGATTGCATATTTCTCTACCTTACAAATACAAGCATATAAATTATTTGTGAGGATTACATAAGCATATAAATCTCATATCTAATTACACTATTCACGCTTTTCCCTATCGCCATAGGGTATCGGTGCTTCCGCCACCATAGACAAATTCTGCGGCATCTCATATGTATAAGCGCCCGTCTCATCCAAAGCCTTTATATCCTTGTTCCTCATCTCCCGATACACAACCTCCGCCAACGCACTCATAATCGCATTATATTTAGCCGTGTCCTCGAACAAACTCTGATACGACTCCTGCGCCTCCATATATCCGTCCTGCGCTGCTGTGCCAAATGCTTTAGGGAAAATACTTTCAACAAAAATCTGCGGATCAGAGGACTGCGCCATCTTTTTCAACTTCTTATCAGAAAGCAGTTTATCCCTCAACGCTGACAGAATAACCTTATCCCCTTCTGTAAAATTCCCCTTAAACTTTTCATTTATTTTCGCAATCACCTCATCCAAAGGCGTTTTTTCATCCATCCCCTTGACGCCCTTGTGCTTCGCTGGAACATATACGGTCTTTGCTTCGTCCAAAGCAATCTCACCCTGAAATGTCTTTTGCAGCTTATAATATTCCAGTTTCAGCTTACCCTCCAAGTCAATCAGTTCTACAGAGTCTTTCGGCAATAAGCCGATTAAGTAAGAGCAAAATACATATTCCTTCTGTAACTCTTTATCAAACATCCGCAGTATCTGCGATACGTAACTATACCATTTAATCAGGTTACGAACCTGTCTGCGGAATTGGTATCTTTCATTCTGAGTCTTTTTGTTATAACGGTTGGAAACAGGGAGCAAAATGCTGCTCATTTGTCCCATTGCCCTGTCGTCCTGCCTGCCTTTTTTATAATACTCATTTGTGAAGGCTTCAATATCCTCATCCGAATAAATACCATACGCCCTCAATTCCCTCTGCGTCTGATACAATAAGTCTGCATTTACTTCTTCCTGCAGAAATGTTTCCTGATAAAATGGCTGAAACGCGTCTTTTATATCCTCCGCCTTATTTACAAAATCCAACACAAAAGTATCTGTCTTGCCCTCGCAAGTGCGGTTCAGCCGGGATAAGGTCTGTACTGCTTTCACATTCTTTAGTTTCTTGTCCACGATCATCGTATGTAAAAGCGGCTCATCAAATCCCGTCTGATATTTTTCCGCTACAATCAGCACATTAAAATTATCATGAAACTCCGCCTTAGTCTGATTCTCCGAAATATGAGAGCCATCTTTTCGTACATTCAGCTTTGATTCCGTATATTCCTCACCCTTATCGTCAATCGCACCGGAAAAAGCTACCAGAATATCCACATCATCGTATTTCTTTTCTTCTATATATCGTTTGATTTCATGGTAATAGCGGACAGCAGCCAGTCTGGATGACGTAATTACCATCATCTTTCCTTTGCCATCAATCTTATGCCTTGTGGTATCTCTGAATGTCTCTACAATAATCTGTGATTTCTGACTGATATTATAAGGATGTAACTCTTGATATTTACGAATGACCTTTGCCGCCCTACTGGACGGAACATCTGGATTATCTGTCATAGTTTTTGCAATTCGGAAACAGGTATTATAGGTCATATAATTCTGAAGGACATCAAGGATAAATTTCTCCTCAATCGCCTGTCTCATGCTATACACATGAAACGGATGGAAAGAGCCATCCTCCTGCTCTTGTCCAAACATTTCCAATGTGGTAGCTTTTGGCGTTGCTGTAAAGGCAAAAAAAGATAAATTATTATGCTTGCCTTGCGCAATCATTTCTTTTACAAGCCTGTCCTCCGGATCAGCTTCTTCCTCTGCTAATCCCTCTCGCTCCGCATACTCCCGCAAGGCTTCTTCTGTATCTGCCAGCGCAGTCTTTAATTTAAGCGCTGAACTACCTGTCTGAGAAGAATGTGCCTCATCCACAATCACCGCAAAACATCTGCCATTTGCCTTATCAACTTCCGTATAAATCACCGGAAACTTTTGCAGAGTAGTGACAATAATACGTACACCGTCATTGATTGCATTTTTCAAATCCTGAGAATTTTTATCTTCTCCTATGGTTTCTATTGCACCCAATTTATGGTCAAATCCCGCAATTGTCTCCTGAAGCTGTGCGTCTAATACAGTACGGTCTGTCACGACGATCACACTGGAAAATATCGGTTTGCTATTTCCATCAAAAAGCGATGCAAGGCGGTATGCTGTCCACGCAATCGAATTAGATTTACCGGAACCCGCACTATGTTGAATCAGATAATTCTTTCCTGCTCCATTTATCCGCACATCTGCAATCAGCTTCCGAACAACATCTAACTGATGGTAGCGGGGAAATATCAATGTTTTCTTTTTCTGCAAATTGATAAACTTCTGGATAATATCCAGCATACTATCTTTCTGGAATACATTTTCCCAAAGATATGCCGTTGGATATCCGTTCGGATTAGGCGGATTGCCCGCACCGCCATCAGCGCCAGCTCCATTAGAGCCTTGGTTAAAAGGTAAGAAATAGGTGTCTTTCCCTGCCAGTTTTGTTGTCATCCAAACTTCCGTATGATCTACGCAAAAATACGCCAAAATTCTCTTATTAAACTGAAAACATACCTCGCGTGGGTCTCTATCATACATCCATTGGGTCTTGGCATTATCCACATTCTGCCCCGTGTACTGGTTTTTTAGTTCAAAAGCAAACACCGGAATCCCATTTACCACAAGCACCATGTCCACCGACTTTTTTGTATCCGCAGAATAATACCATTGTCTATAGCACTCTACTTCATTTTCCGCATACTGAATCCCTGCCGTATCATTCAATTCAGATTCGGGTTTAAAATAGCAGACTTTAAAGGTAGTACCTCTATGCTTGAATCCGTTTCGCAAAACGTGTAACACTCCGTCCATATCACAGGCATTATTAAAAGCAACACAGAATTTACGCACAGGATCTATGTCATTCTGCCGTTCAAACGTTGCCCACTCTCTTGGTTGGGTACGCTGGATAAAAGAAATCAGTTTATCTGGATATAAACCCAGCTTCGGATTATATGTTCCATTTCCCTTTGTATATCCACCTTCAGTTGATATGAGAAAAGCCTCAATGTCTGATTCAAACTGCTTTTCTGTGGTAGCTGTTATGCTCATGATTTTCCTCCGCAAATTAATTTAAAAAATTGCTACATGTAGCGACTTTTACTCTTTTCGCTGCTCTAATTGTATTTTTGCTCTTTGAATTGCCAAACGCAGCTTTTCTTCCAGTTCTTCCTTTGGCGGCATAGCTGTCAAGTATTGAGCTACCCTAATGTCTCCCTTATCCAATTCAAGTAATTCAATTACTTCATCTGACTTCTCCGCGCATAATATTAATGCAATTGGTGCTTCTTCATTTTCCATCCTCTCGTATTTGTTGAGCCATCGCAAATAAAGTTCTACCTGTGCTTTATACTCTGGTTCAAATTCTCCAATTTTTAATTCCACAACAACAAGTCTTTTTAATTTTCTGTGAAAGAACAGCAAGTCTATCTTGTAATCTTTTCCATCTATAGTAACCTTCTTCTGCCGCGCCATAAAAGCAAAATCTGTTCCCATTTCCAAAATAAATTTTTCCAATTCTACCAAAATTGCGTTTTCTAAGTCTTTTTCACTGTAAGTATCCTGCAATCCTAAGAAATCCAATATACAAGGATCTCTATAAAACATATCTACCGTCATCATATCCTTTTCTTCTAACAGTTGAATATCATTCCTGATTGTTTCTTCAGGAAGCTTGGAAATAGCAGTTCTTTCATATAACATTGACTTTTTCCGTTCTCTTAATACTCTTACGCTCCATCTTTCATTTTTACATAAAACAGCGTAAAAATCTCTTTTCAGTTCGTCATTTACAGGCAACAACTCCTTAAAATGAGACCACGTCAATTGTTGCGACAGTGTAGCAACTTTTTCAAAATCAGGAAATTCTTCATAAAACTGTATCATGCGGAAAACAGAACTCTTTTCATAAGAACGTCCATATTGAAACTCTAAATCTTTGCTCATATTTTTCACAATTGATTTTCCATATTCTGCCTTCTGTCCATTCAAAATATTATCCTTGAGTTCTTGTCCTATATGCCAAAACAAATATACGGTTTGAAAATTAGCCGTTTCAAATACTTTATGTTTTGCTGTTTAAATCATTTTCACAATCTTGTCATATGTTTGTTTATAATTTTCCGGCAAACTCAATTTGTTTTCCATTTAAGTCTCCCTTTTATTCAATTTCCTAAACACTGTTTCGGAAATTTCTTTTATATTTAACAATTCTGTGGCACTTCCTTTTTTCCTGTGACATATTCATAAATCAAAGATTTTTTATAATTTTCTATCTCAGAGAGGTATTGCTCTTTCTTCGCAATAAGTTCATCTATTACTGCACATTTTTCATCCAAATATCGGGCAATCTCTTTTTGTTCTTCCATTGGAACAATATATAATCGCACTTGCGAAAAGTTTGAGTATCTCATTGCCTGACCATCTCTTACCATATTTGATGTACTCTGCAATGCCGTAATATATACTTCAGACTTGAGCAGCCATCTGTAAAATCTTGGATATACTAACTCTAGATTAGGAACCAGCATAACATACGCAGAACTAATTGAACCCGATAGTTCACTATATTCCAATCCTCCTTGAAAGCTTCTCATACTAATGACAAAATCTCCAGCTTCCACATGTTTCAGAATATCAAAATCTTTTTCCACTGTTACTACCTTTGTACCTGTTAAATCCATATAATCGCTCTGAAACATTATACCATACTGCTGACTTGCCGTTAGTTGTTTCTCGCCCTCAAATGCTTTATCTTTTCTTTGCCTAAACAGCACCTTAGGATTTATACTACCCCACTCTACTGGAATTTGATTATTCCACTCAATCCCACTATCCTTCATTTCTCTGTTATCTCTTACTCCTTTGGTAACAGCTTGTGTGATAACCGCTTGCTTTAACTTTTTATATTCTTCTATACTTGAACGGGTCTTTTGAAGCACATTGTCAAGTTCTGTACATTTATTGTCCAAAAAAGAAGAAATCTTGATTTGTTCTTCATAAATCGGAAAAGGCAATGGAAAATTTGCAAATGCATTTGCCGATATTTCTTTAAATGTTGTTCCAGAACTTACCAATTCAAATTGCTCTGTAAATACGCTCATTGCATAGTAATAAAACATACTATCGGTCATATTTAAAGGTACACACGCTAAGCAGCCCTGATTCGTGCATAATTTATTTCCACTAATAGCTACTGTACCAACTGGCGCTCTTTTTGAAAATATAACACTCCCTTTAGGAACAATAGTTGTCCCACAAGACATATATCCTGCCATTGTAATATTTTTTCTACCAGTATAAACGTATTTTTCTTCGGTCTTATAATCTGCTGGTGTAATCCATGAAATATCCCCATCCCAGTATTCAGCTTTTTCACTTTTAGGTGTAGCTCCCGCAAAGATTGTAAAGCTATGTTTTATTTTTTTTACTAACCAGTTCTCTGGTATCTCCCCAATCCACTCAATCCCGCTATCCTTCATTTCCCTAGCCATACCTATTTCTCCTCCACAAACAACTTCTCCAAGGAAGCAGAAATATCAGCCTCCAACACATGAATCCGCGCCACGATATCCTCCACCTTTTCCGGTGCCTGATACTCATAGAAATATCTTGTCATAGGTATTTCATAACCAACCTTAGTCTTTTTCTTATCAATCCATGCATCTTCCGCATATGGCAACACTTCTCTCTCAAAGTATCTATCAATGTCTTGCACCAACGGTACATTCTCCGTATCACGCAGACTTGCATCCGCAACAGGTTTTCCCTTTTTTAAGACAATTTCTCCACTCTCATCCCGCTGTGGTCTTTCCACCACAATTTTGTTATATCCAAACTCTACCGTCTCAAATATTTTACTCTCACAATAGATGCCACTCTTATCTCCATACACAGCACAGTTTTCAAAAGAACCATAAGCCTTTACAATCAATTCCCGACACTGATCTGTAATATCGTTTCTTTTCGTTCCAATGCTCTTTCTCCTTGCCTCATAGCAATGAGAGGCATCTATAAGCTGTACTTTTCCTTCCCTATATGCCGGTTTATTCTTAGAGCAAATCCAAATGTATGTACTGATACCCGTATTCATAAACATATCTGCAGAAAGCTGCACGATACAATCCAGCCAGTCATTTTCCAAAATATACCTTCTAATCTCTGACGAGCCACTTCCGGCATCTCCTGAAAATAGTGGAGAGCCATTTTGTATAATTGCCATTTTCCCATTTGGTGCAAGTTTGGAAAGCCCATTTAACACAAACAACTGCTGTCCATCACTGATTTTAGGAAGTCCGGGCGCAAATCTGCCCTGTTCTCCTCTTGCAGCTTCTTCTTCCACCTTTTTCTGTTCGCGTTTCCAGTCAATTCCAAAAGGCGGATTGGAAATACAGTAATCAAATGTAAAACCTTCAAACTGATCGTCAGACAAGGTATCTCCGAACCGCATATTATCCGGATCCCCGCCGCGAATCATCATATCTGCTTTTGCTATCGCATAAGTAGACGGATTAAACTCCTGTCCAAAGCAGGTAACCTCTATATCGCTGTTCAAATCGTGGATCCTCTCTTCCATACAAGAAAGCATCTGAGATGTTCCCATCGTCATATCATAAACCGTCATTCCGCCTGTGTCTAAATCGGCATCCGCAAGCAGCAAATCCGTCATAAGGTAAATAATATCCCTACTGGTAAAATGCGCTCCTGCCTCCTCTCCAAAAGATTCTGAAAACCGACGCACTAAATCTTCAAAAATGTAACCACAATCCACAGCACTGATTTTATCTGCGCCCAAATATCCTTTTTCAGAATTAAACTCCTTAATAATCAGATACAGTGTATTGCTCTCCACCATTCTTTTAATAATATTATCAAAGTCAAACTTGGAAAGAACATCCTGCGCATTTGCAGAGAAACCGGCTAAATAGTCTTTAAAATTCGTTTCTATATTATCCGGATCAGCCAAAAGCGTCTCAAACGTAAATTTGCTTGTATTATAAAACTGATAGCCTGATGCCCTTGTCAAAAAACCGTCAATGACCGCCAAATGCTTCACTTTTTCATACTGCACAAGCACATTATCATGAGTAGGCAGTAAGCAATCATGAAATCTCTTAACCACTGTCATCGGTAAGATAACAAGACCATATTCATGCGGCTTGAACGGTCCACGAAGCATATCTGCCACATTCCAAATAACGGTAGCCTTTTCTGCAATATTTATTCCAACATCACTGATTTTATCGTTGCTCATCCCCATCAGCTTCCTCCTGTGTTTTTTTATAGTTTACCAAATCTGCAAAATCACAATCAAGTTTCTCACATATACGTTCCAGAACAGATAAATTCACAGACTCTCCGTTTGTCATTTTTGCCATAGTACTAGAGCTTAGCCCCGTACTTTTACATAAATCGCCCTTTTTCATACCCTTATCAATCAATAGCTTCCATAATCCGTTATAACTGATTGCCATAATATAGTTCCTCTTGCTTTCTACAAATCAGCGTTTCATAATTCATAGTAAATCATAGCATCATTATACCAAATATGCAATTTGAATATTCAAATATTGTAATTTAAAAATCAAATATCTGTTTATTTCAACGTCTCTATCAAAAGATTTAATGATACTGCGATTTCTTCATTTAATTTCTTTTCGCTTTCATTCCTAGCATGAATGTCCGCTATCTCATGCATGACATCTATAATGATATGTGCATCTTCTTTAGTCGGCTTATTGTTATCCAGCACCCTAGGTGCTCCAGATCTTTCTTATATTCGTCAAATTGAAT
>ERZ777011.2659-NODE-2659-length-13423-cov-13.119390_pt1 | contig 13423 bp, 15 predicted proteins | sample MGYA00374964_ERZ777011 | MGnify/ENA primary metagenome ERZ777011 (study PRJEB29310, sample SAMD00008975) | mouse gut metagenome | study: EMG produced TPA metagenomics assembly of the Metagenome analysis of fecal microbiota from mouse which was promoted...
TATGTGAATTAATATTTTTATTAAAAAAGACAACCTCTAGGTTGTCTTTAATATTTATGTGTATTTTAAATAATTTTTTATTTATTATATTTAGTTTATTATTATATTAGCTGGTTCTATTTCTTTTATTTCAGTCCAGCTCATTAATTGTATGTTGTCAAAATAAGCATCTAATGGAACTGTTGTTATTCGAGCATAGATTCCTTGTAAAGTTGCTGTCCATGGTCCAGCCGATGCTGCCCCTATATAACAACATATATACCCATCTGCATCTGTACTTAAATACAGCCAATTTATTGCACTATAATTATCTGAATATGCGTATCTTCCTAAATTCACCGCATATTGTCTTAGTCTTCCCTTCATTGGCAATCGTACAAATGGTACAGCTGCTTGCATTACCCCATAGTTGTTTAAGTTTACAGCTGTTCCTGTATGGGATGTTTCTACCATTTGAATAATAAAATCAAATGATAAAAAATTTAATTTTTCTACAAATATACAATTTAAAAATGATTTGCTGGCTGATCCTGTTGGATTTGCAATTGTTCCACTTATTTTTAGACTGATTGCGCTTCCTAATTGTATACTTCTAAATTGTTTAAAACCTTTTTGCGAATTTTCTAAGGCGCGTTGAGCTGTCAAAGTAGCCTGATTAGCTACTGTAACAGCATTATTAGCAGTGCCTTGAGCAGCATTAGCTGCCCCACTCGCATTACTAGCCTCTGTTTTAGCTTCATTTACACCAGTCTGCAAAGTTCCCAACTGGGTATTAATCTGTTCAAACTTTGTATCATTCTGACCTTGGTTTAAATTAATTTCTCCAATTGAAGCATCTATAGTGCTAAAAGCCCCATTAATATCTGTCAAAAATTGAGGTTTATCCGAACCAATCCATTGCGGCAAACTTAAATTAGGTGTTTTGTTAGTAAAGCTCATACATTTTCTCCCCCAATCTTATCCGTAAATGCAGAATACCCCACATTTTCCATAAATTCTTTTAATAAAACAGAACATCCGAACATTCCATACCCTTTTTCCGGTTTCCACTCGGTTCCTAATTCTGTATTAAAATATAAGCATAACCACAGATTACCATCTTCAATCGCCAAACAGAAGAAGCAATCATATCCTTCACTAACACTTCCCTTTAAGCTCACATCTAAAACTTTATTTGCATCTGTTGATGTAATTGGCAATTGAAATACAGGATAAGCATAAACGCTTACTCCATCAATTGTACCATTCAGGACAAACCTTTTCAAACCGGTCCAATTATTAGGATAAAGTGCGAAAGATAAATTTAGCATAGAAGTTGCCGGTTGATATCTTGCGGTAAAAAAGTTAAGAGCTCCATTCGCTAAATTACTGATTGTAACTCCGCTTTTTAAAGTTATGTCATTAGTAGTTTTTTCTACGAGATAAAAATACAAATTGTCTATTGTATTCTGAATCTCTCTGTACACTTCGTCGATTTTCTGGTAAGCTTCGTTCATCTTATCCAGAAAATGAGGTTGACCACCTGCTACCCATTGTGGCAATTCTAAATTTGTAGTAACGTTGTTTTCATTAGTCATTGTTTTCATTCCACCTTTCCTTAAAATATAAATAGCCTTGCCAATCAAATACATGACCATTAGGCATATTTTCATCAATATAATTAGCTACCATTTCTTCATTATCCCATTCCGCGGATGTGAAAGCATCTGTTCTATGCATTTCAAATAAATCATTTATTACATCCTTATAATAATCCCACTCTCCATTAAACGGGCTTCTCATTGACATAACTGGTTCTTTCCAACTTCTTTTACCCGCACTACCGACCGCGTCCCATCCAAATATATCCCATTCCCACGCTGTAATTCCCAATTCATCAAATTGTCCAGCGGTCAAATAATTTCTATTATCCCAATTCCCCGCGGGTTCGGCAAAAATTCTGAACAAATTAGATAACATATAAATAGTTGTACCCACATCTTCCATTTTTCCTGTAATAGGATTTATAACTTGAGTAGATGTGATAGTAGGAATCATATCGATAACTTTTTGTATCTCACTATCAATATAAGCCAATATACTTGTGTTATTACCATTAACCCAAGCTTTTAATAGAGCTATTTGTGTTTCTACATCCTGTTCTAACTGTAAAATTTTGTTATCAATTTTAATGTCTTGTTGTTCTAATTGTTGATTAATTTTATCCTGTTGTTCTTTTAACTGTAATTCCATTTGTGCAATTAGAGCCAAAATATCCTGTCTGTTTTGTTCTAACTGCTGATTCATTTTATTTTCCAGTTCTTCTATTTTTAAATCAACCCGTTCTTCCAGACCATCTACAATTGCGTTTACATCACCAATAATACTGTCATATATAGTATTAACAGTTTTAATAACTTCATTTAATTTTTCTTTTACTCTACATAAAACCTCATAATAGCTTAACTCATTTTCATATACTAAAGGAATTATAGGTTGACACCAAAATCTAAAATCTTTAATATTTTTTATATTATTCATGCAATTATCCTCCACTACTTGTCATAGGAATAAATATATTTGGACCAGCTTTAACAAATATATTCCCCTGTGGATACTCACTATTATAAACTATTAAATGGTCTTTTTTAAATAACACATAATTGCTAACTGAACTGGCACTTGGCGGTAAATTTCCAGCAGTTCCATCCCCACCATTTTGATTAGGAGGGTTTACAGGCGGTGTAATTACTTCTTCCCCAGACCATCCCACCAATTGATTATAAGTCCAATTTCTTCTTGTACTATATTTATTCATTACACTATTTTTCATAGCATAAGTGTGCAAATTATTTAATGTAAAACTCAATCCATTACTTTTAACTGCATTAACGATATTTCCCGCCTGTCTTGGACTTTGATTATATAAATCTGCAAAATAAACTTGTGCTGCTTCATCTGTTATATTCCTTGCCTTTGCCTGTGAAATATATCCTTGAGCATCCACATTAGCCTGTTTATCTTGAGCTTGTTTAGACGCATCCAATCCTAAAAATTTTTTTAAAGCCGACATATCAGCAGAATTACTTCCCGGCCTAAAATTATTCCATACATTATTATTTCCACCAATAATCTCACTATATAAATTTCTGTTAGCCCCTTCTAAGGCCGTTTGACTACCAGCGGGGTCAATTTTAACAATTTCTCTGGCAATATTTAACGCTCTGGCTCCGTACCAGTTAAACAATCCAATACTAACCACATCCGTAGGATTAATCGACGTATAGCTATTACCACTTTCATTATGTCCTACAATTTCAATTGTTTTACCCACTACATCCATCAATACACCCCCATGAACAATTCTTCCATTGTGTCAAACATTTTCCTGTAAATGTTATTTAATCCATCCATATATTTTAAGAGAGTATCATTTATATTTAATCCCTTGTTATATTTTCTACCTAAATGATGCTCGTCATTCATATTTTTATTGTCTGTATAGTTACTATTTATAGTGTCATTATAATCCCTAGTATTTTGAGCTGAATTGTTGGCATTAATCTGTCTTGCATTATTTAAATGATTGTCAATTGAAGTAATATTATTACTGGGTATTTCATAATATTTATCCATACTATCAGCAGAACTTGTTCCATTGTCTTTGGTTAAACTTTCCATTCCCTTATCATATGTGCCATCATTTTTGTCATTTCTACTCCCATGATAGTTTTCTATTTCACTATCTTGTGTATTGAGCAAATTGTCAATATCCGACATTTTAATAAAAGCATTAATCAAATTGTTCCAATAAGGCATATTTACAATCAACCATTCTTCCAAAAATACTTTCCATAATCCAACAGTTTCGGCGCAAATTTCCTGAGGATAAAATCTTTTTAAAAACATTACTTCAAAATTAAGTCTTTCATTTTCATCCCAAATAGGAAAATTAAAATTAAATATATATGGAGCTGCATTTCTACAATTACTATCCACTCCACTTAATTCCACATCATGGTCTTTACAAGCCATTTCCACAATGTATCTTAATTCTGTCGTGTACCTACTCATTAGGTATCCCTCCCACCCCTTCACTAAATCCGTCTAATAATTCTGAAGCCATTTCTATTACTTCTTCGTTAAATTCTATTTCCAAATCCCCATATGGTAACATACCTTTAAATTTTCTATTAATCTGTTCTGCGGCAACTTGTCTTGAATGTAATCCTCTATTGCGCAATTGCCATGTAATTGCATTTGTATTAACTTGTTCTCTATCATTGGTATAACTTTGTTTAACCACATTAGGAACTCTAATTCCCAACCATTTAAAAAATTCTTCCATCATTGACCGCGCCATTATTAAAATTTCCCGGGCTACAAAAGGAACTTGTGCATTTATAGTAGTAAATTTTTCCTGATATTTACCTTTTTCTTTTAAATAAATTACCGGGTGATTTCCATCTAATTTTGCATAAGCGTTTTCTAATGTCAATCTTTCTTTTTCCGAATCTACAAGTACAACTATGGGATGCTTTTGACCTTTACAATTTATCAGGCAAGTTTGATATAATTCTGCAATGGAATCAGCATATAACCATATTGATGGCATATCACTGGTTCTTGTAAAATTATTCCAAATTATAACCCCCTCATCCATTGTTATATTGGGGGAGAAGCCTGTGGGAGTAACAACATGATAATCAGTTGGATTATAGTACATGTCTACACCTGACCATGCTCCCTCTAAGGCGCAAAATCCTTTTACAATATCGTAGAAAAATACTACACTCCCAGCGGTTAATAAAGATAACTCCAAATATCTTGGATCTATTTCATCCGGTAAATTTTTCCATCTAAATCTGTTTACAGCTAATTCTATGAAAGTATTTAAAAAATGTGCTGACCAATCGTCTAAATCTTTAATATCACCTAAGATAGAATGGTAACTTATTCTTTTTCCAAATTTTTCATAACAACGCATTATTTTCTTACTCCCACATTATTACTGTAATCCCCTATATTATCATCATGCCAAAATCTTATTCCGGTATCGTAAATCTGTTCCATCTTTTTTATATCATTATTTGGCACGCTCCCCACCACATGGCAGTCTCTTGTTGCCACATAATCAAATCGACTCATTAGATTAGGATTAACCACCTGCACTTCCTTGCAGGAATATCCAAATAAATTCCAATAATCACTTATCATTTTTTGATGAGTCTTATCTATCATTCTCCATCTTACATGACACCCCATTTTACCACTTGCATAAGCAAACCCACTTCCACCTGCTTGTGTTGCTAAAGTTGGGCTTAAAGTATCAGCATATTTTAAATCCAATTTTATTTTTTCAGATTGTTGATATCCGCTATTTAAGCTACCAACAACTCCGCCGGCATTTAATGAAAATAAAGAAGCAACTGCTTGTAAAATAGAATTTACAATATTAAAGTCTCCATTCATTTCAGAATATCTTTCTATCTTATCTATGGTTAATAAATAAGATGTGTCCTGAACAGGGCATTGAGGAAAATCTTTTACGCTTAAGGAAAAATCATAGTTCAGACCTAAATCTTCATAACCTGTTATCCAATATTTTATTTCGGGAGAAGCTGAAATTACACTGGTCCTTTGTATTTGAATGAATCCATTATTAGTATATTGAGGTTTTATAATTAATGTACTCCCATTAAATAAAGATATTTCAACATATGAATAGGGATACATTAATAATTTTTGTTTAGCCACATCTGGAAAATCAGTAAAAATATTTTTTGCAAATACGCTTGTATTTACCGGGTTAGAATTATCACTTATCCATCCAATTGTTAAACTTTCTCCCGCCAGAGTCACATTATCTATAGGAACATCTGTTAACATAAATTCCGGAATAATAGTGGCCCCAATTATTCCCTGACTTAACCATGGATATGTTTCTAAAGCATTAAAAAATTCGTAAACTGTACAACCATATTGTTGACCAATCAAATAATAATTACATCCTGTAGGTAAATTATGCACTACACCACCGGATGCTCCTGTGAGTTGCGGGTCATCAAATGAACCACCATCCTTTGATAAATCTACAGTAGAAGTTATTAAAATAACTGTAGAGCTATCATCGGAATAACTCACCATTTCAGACCGGGTAGTAATATATGATTCTCCTGTTCCAATATCTTCTTCGGCCATAAATATTTGACCTTTAGTCTCTATTCCAAAATGTTTACGCTGAATATACGCCTGTATTGGTTTTATATCAAACATCCAAGTCTGCATTACATCTATTTCATAATATACAAATGTAGTGCTTGCTGCTTTCATTTCTAATCTTGTAATAAAAGCATAAAACCATTTAGTACCCATATTTTCATTTTGGTACATTAAGTAATCAGCATTCCATAATTGTTCGATATTCATATCTACAGCAATCCAATTAATATCTTGCCTGATTGCACTATTTTCTTCCGTAGAATAGAGCACAGTTTTACCTTGAAAATATTGTGTTTGTTCGGCTAATGAATTAAAATATCTTGTATCTCTATAATCTTCCGACCAAGGTATACCGGTTAAAATACGAATATTTGCAGATGGTAAAAACTGTGCCATTTATTTTAATCCCCTTAATTATTTCCCACTGTAATGGTAGCTGTAGCAGTTTTTGTATTATCTTGATATGATGTTGCTGTTACCGTTAAAGTTTTAGCAGTTTCTTTCTTTCCCACATAAACCACTCCATTTTGGTTAATAGTAGAATATGGATTTCCATTTGCTTTTTCACCTGAACCGCTAAGTTCCCATATTACTTTACCTGATACAATTCCTGTACCTTCAACTGTAGCAGTTATTTTAACTGTATTTCCCAAATTTACTGTAGATGTAGTGGGATTTAATGTTATAGATGTAACACTACCACTACCTGTTTCTGCAAATATGATACACTGCATAAAAGGCGAGACTGATATAATTTCCCAAACATGCAAAAAGTAATTCCAAACCCTGTTGCTGGGATTGTAAATGGAGTCTAAGCTGAAATCATTATCATATATTTGGAAAAATCTACGATTGGCTACAATACCATGAACTCCATTAACAGGAAATTCGTCAATCAGCACTTTTCTCCCGGACTGCATAAACTCTACCTTATTCATATTAAAAGCCGCTGCCAAAACATCTACACTTATTGAAGCATTTAAATCTGCATCCATTATAATAATTAAATCTTCTGGGTGGGAAAATTGTGGAATCCCATAGAGGGAATAGTTGGAACTCATAAAAGCAAGCTTTGTTGTAAGTGCAATAACCCTTTTTACAAATTGTTTTCCTGTAGCTTCATCCACTACATTGGGCACAAACTCTACTACCCCAAATCCTTTTTCCAGTGCAACCTTAATTAAATTTTTGTAAGAAAGCTGTTCGTCCACTTCATAAGAATTATAGAAAGTGGTCATGGCCCCTTCAATAAAAGAACCTAATGAACGTTCCGATGTAAATGCTTTACGCAATTCCGCACGAGTAATTGAAAGTGGATATTTTTGTTGAAAATTTACTTTATGCAAAGCAGAAGCTACTTCTGGTAAAGTAATTTCAAATACATCTGTTACCCCTTCTTCTACTTCATAATCACATTTTCCTTTTACCAATCCAAAGGCAATTTCTTCTACGGTTTCTCCGTATTCCAAACGCCCCTGTTTTAAAAATTTAAGATTGTTTTCATACCGCTGGTAATTCATAGTGACCAAACCAATACGATTAAGTATTTCTTTTAAAAATGCATTTGCTAAATCCGAGTCTGAATCAAATATATTAGCAATAGTATTTAAACTTTCTTGATTACATTCTGGTAATCTATCCTGAAAATTAATTCCGGTTAATGTATTGCTACCTTGTGCTCTCACTGTGTTAACAATATCACTGGTATTTATGTTGCTTAAGCTGCTTTTTATTATTTCCGGTTTAATTGCCATTATTTTTCACCCCCTGTTAATAAATCTTCATAGGTATTGTAGGAAACATCTGTTACAGTTTTATCTACAAATTCCCCATTTACTTTGGTTCCAACTGTGCTTTCGTCCCAGCGTCTCCTGTAGGCATCCGTAATGCGAGAATTTTCCTCTGCTATATTACGGTAATCCTCTTCTAATTTCTTATATTTTTCTTCCCATGCTTTTTCTTCCCCAGCACTTTCATCTGCACTGTCTGCTAAAGACCTTATACGGTCTATTGATTCCATTTCATCTACACTTAAGTTAGTATTTTTGGATAAGATATTTAATTCTTCGTGTAGTCTGTCGCGTTCTTCTAATGTCATTTTTAATCCTCCTTTATTATATTATCATTATTTCTACCCGTGTATTCTCCGTTTTGTCTTTACGTAGTTCAAAACTTTTCATCCAAATCATTATTTCTACCCGTGTATTCTCCGTTTTGTCTTTACGTAGTTCAAAACTTTTCATCCAAATCCCTCTCTTAAACAGGGACATTGTCCATTGTACCCCTACAATGACGTTTTCCCGGTCCGTTTAAGGAAGGGTTTCCGGCAAAATCAACAATATCCCCAATATAATTATAACACTTTGCCCCAAAAGTGGCAAGCTAAATATACACCTTCCCCAACATTTTTAAACCAGCAGTTTTACATTCTTGAGATTCAAACACAAACCCACCTTGATTAAAAATATCAACCAGACCTTGAAATATTAAATTCCCTCTGTTTATCATAATAGTGTCTTGGTCATGACTCTTTAAATCGGTAGAATATACACGTTTAAAATTTGGTATAAGTTTTTTGGACACATAGTAGTATTCACCATTCCATACACCATAATATTTATTATCAGATTTTAATGTGAATATATATTTCATGTTTCCCGTATTAAGTTTTTGTATCATATGCTTATTATCTAAATACACATTATAATTAGCACTTAAAGCATATTCATCTTCTCCAAATGCTTGTTCAAATGGAGAGGCGGAAGACATTTCAGCAGCACTTTTATTAAAGGTTCTCTCTAATACCCAACCTTTTCCCCGTAACCTTTTAGTATCCGAATTAACCCTGTCAGTAATCCCTAAAGCTAAGTAATAAGGATTGATTATGCTTATTTCATTTCCGCATAATATGCATTTTACGTCACGCTGCCGGCTACCAAATCCACGTGAAATACTTTTGTGAATAGAACGAAATTTTATAATTTCATTTTCCACATAATCATTTGTTTCACTTTGAAATTCATCCTTTAATATAATATCCACATCTGAAAACATATTAGATGCTTCTTTTAAATCACCTGCATAATTATAATATGTGCAGTATATAAATGGGTCTCCATTTCCTATTTTAATACCAGCTATTCCCGCTATTTCTGTGGTATCTACTTTAAATTTATAAAGCAGAAAATCATCACAATTCTGAACATCACTAATAAAAGAATGTAAAGAATTTTTTACTTGAGTGCGCTTACGAGTGATGATTAACACTTTAACCCCATATTTTAAGCAATACCTTATTAAAAACCTTTTAAAAAAGAATGTTTTTCCAGCAGTACGATTTCCAGAACATATATAAATAGCTGGTTCTTTATGATTTAAATCCAGACTTTTTAAAAGTGAGTAACCAGTATAGTAATCCTTATAATCCATTGTATCTTCTAATTCTAATTCTTCTACACGTTGTGAAAATAAATACATATTTACTCCTCATATTATAAAGAGCGGATACTTTAGTGTCATAGTTAAACTAAATTATGACTTTTTTGTATCCGCTCTGGTGGGCTAATTTAAATTACTTCTAATGTAAGATAATCTCTTTTACCTTTACTTTGTTCTTTCCCGATTCTTATCCGTACTTCTTCATTTTTAATGTCAAACACTTCCACTAACCGCTGTACAGCTTCATTTACAATAGGAGATAATGTTTGATAAACTTTTCCATCTGTAGATACAAGGTTAGTACAAACAGCTAGGCTATCGTCTCGAGTTTGTTCGTACTGTATAATATCTTGCACTACAAATTCTGCTCCTATGCTGTCTATAAATTGCTCCGCTTTTCCACCCGCTGAAACATTGTACATTAATTTTTTATCTGTTGTAGTACATATTAAGTTTCCCATTATTCTGTTTCTCCTTCCTTAACTAAACTAGAATCATGCCATGGATATTCTTCTCCGGATTCTTTTAATTTTTTATAGTACCCAACTAAATCATTGAGTTCTTCTTCTGGTATAGAAGCAAGAAAAATAAAATTATTTAAATCCATATAATAGGGGACTTCGCACTTTGTATAATCACTAAGCACATATTCTACCCCGTTAGTATCACTAAGATGTTTTAAATACTCGTTTATATCCCGTGTACTCATAATCCGGGGTACCACTTCCTCTAAAATCTGTGTGGGAACTATTTTCCCTTCTTTAATTTTCTTTTCAAAAAATTGAATTTTTGTGCTTTGTACTACTCGTTTTAATGGAGCTATCTTTCTCATAGTTTTTCACCCTTCCTTAAATTTTTTCTTTTATTATATCATAATAAATAGATTTTGTAAAGAATTAATTTAACTTTCTCAAAGTAAAATTTTTTTCTTCTAATATTATTCCACCTTTGATGCGTTTGGGTACTAGTTTTCCTCTCACTGTTAAACCATATTTAAAATCTGTAATTGGATGCTCCGCTAAAAATATCTTCTTACTTCTTTCCGGCATTCCTGCACACGTGATTTTCCAATGTGGATAAACTTTTTCTCCTGATTCCTTGCGTATAAACTCCGCATAAGTTTTTGCTCGTATGAATATCGCTTTGGACCAATCACATTCCCTGTCCCAATATCCCAGTTTAGTTGGATGGATTTTTAAGGATTTAATTTCATCTGGATTGATACAATGGAGAGAATCAGTATCGGCATAACAAAAATTATCATAATTTATTTGCGCATGTGTAATAGTATAATACCGGGCATATGCTGTTATCATACTCCCAGCTGGTATGTACATCACATCTTTATTATGTTCCGTGATAAGTTCAAATGCTAACCTGTCATTTTCATCAATAAAAGGTATTTGATAACTACTATCATCACTAGTTGCAAATTTACCATATAAATTATTTAAAAATAATTTTGATTCTGTTCTTTCAACCTTATTTTTAGCATTTTCCTTTTGCTCCATCCAGACGTTTATGTAATCATCAAACAGACCAATTTGCCCTGTAAACCAACACCCATCTATTATTTCTAAATCTGTTACGTCATAGTGAGTTAACAAAAGCTCATAATCTTTCATGGTTAAATATAATTCTGGATAAGCATAATATTTTTCACCCTTTTTAACTAAATATTCATATTCTTTTCCGTGATAAATAAAGTTGGATGTTTTTAAAAATTCGCGCGGATTATATAAAAAAGAATTTTTTATTTGTATGGTGGGTAAATGCTTAAGTTTTAACTTAAATTTACATTTAATGTGAATAAACCACACAATATCATTTCTATCACATATTTCTGGTATTTCACCTTTAAAATAATGTGGATACCCTACAGGATAATAATTTCCACTACTTCCATGCATTACAAATGGATAAAGACTATTAACATCAAAAGTAGCCCCATTATAATATTCACCGGGTTCTTTAACATAACAAAATGCCCCACGATATGTTTTTCTTACATAATTGTCCCATGATATTTCGCTATCCTCCATTTTTATAGACTTAAGGTCTGGAAATAAGGCATTATACTCATATTTTTCAAATAAATTTTTAAAATAATGTACACAATTACTTCCAATAGTCATACGTGTATGTCCCCTATTATAAAAAATTTCTAATATTTCTTTGAGAACTAAAACATCATTTCGTATGTAACTATCTTCTTGCACGGTTCGCGGACAATTAGGATAACGTTTTCCTTCGTAAACCATATCCAACTTTTTGTGTTCGGTGTTAAAGGCTTTTGCAGCATCTGCAAGTGTAAAAGGAAATAATTTTACACTGTCATAAAAAGTTATTATTTGTTTTCTATATCTTAATTGTATTACATAAAATTTATTTTTAGATGATATAAGACATCTAAAAGTTCTATGGTAACGTGGAAATCTTGACTTATCACTAATAGAAGGTTTATCATATTTCCAATTATGTCTTAACAACCAATCAATTATAAAACTACCATCAAATTTTAAATTGTGAAACCAACATAATATATTAACACCATATAAATATAAATCATTTAAAAAATCTTCCATACATCCACGTATTATCACATTTGAAGTATAAAGTTCTGCATAACCAGCAGCCCATACTTCCGTAGATGTTTGCCCTTCATATACTGTAGTTTCAAAATCTGCTGCAATTATGGGGGCAAATGCATTGTTTTTAAGCTTCGAACTCATATAATTCCCCCATATAATCATTTTGTGCGTCTAACCCCGACATAATATGATTCTTTTCAGCAGCAGATATATCTAATAATTCCATCATATCGCCTATATTTTTATATATTTTATCACCATTATATGAATCTTCTGGTGAAGGCCAAGCCCCCTTATTTGCAGTTTCTTCTAAAAAATCAGCTAAGTCTTCAGGAGATAAATATTGCTTGAGAGATTCATACCAAGGTTTTATTATATCTTGTAATTCCGGACGAAATTCGTTTATAAGCTTTTCAAAAGAATATACTATCATTTGGGTATAAGTTAAAGTTTCAGGTTGAGTATCTTTAATAGGTTCTTGATTAATAGATTTTGTAGAATTAAGAACAGTAGAAATATGGGACGTAACTGATTTAAGAGTTACTCCCTTTTTACTTAAAAGTTTAGATAAATTTACACGTTCTCCTGTATCAGGTTCAGGAACATAAGATTTTTTACGTATAACATTTGGAGTTATTTTAGATAATCTTCTTACACTCGCTTGAGTTATACGTTTAGGAATTTTTGGTATATTGTATTGTACATCAATACCCTTATTCTCATAAGACCTAATTAGACGAGTAATTCTAGTACGTTGTTTTTTGTACTCACTTTGTATTGACATATAGCCCACCTCCATATTACAATACTATTATATTTAATTACTATTTACCTATTAATTATATCAAAAAAGGAGGAAAAGGTAAAGTGAATATTAATTTAAAATATGGTGAGGATAAGCATGTGGAAGTAGGCGACTTAGTTGGATATATTGATAAAGGTGTGCTTAAACATGTGGAAGTAGGTGACTTAGTTGGATATAATGATAAAGGTGTGCTTAAATATGCTTTTGTGTTGGGTAAAAAAGGTGATGTTTGGAGTTTTTGTGAATTTAAAAATGGGAGTGTGTTAGTTTTTGAAAGAGGGTATAAATATATGAAGATTATTAGAGTTATTAAAAATAATTTTATATTGGAAGAATATTAAAGACAACCTAGAGGTTGTCTTTTTTAATAAAAATATTAATTCACATA
>ERZ777011.2662-NODE-2662-length-13403-cov-2.900435_pt1 | contig 13403 bp, 11 predicted proteins | sample MGYA00374964_ERZ777011 | MGnify/ENA primary metagenome ERZ777011 (study PRJEB29310, sample SAMD00008975) | mouse gut metagenome | study: EMG produced TPA metagenomics assembly of the Metagenome analysis of fecal microbiota from mouse which was promoted...
GCCGGAGAATCGTACTCAAACTGCCAGTGAAGCTCAACGTCGTTTCCGTTCGCCCTGCTCTGCGTAACAAACTCCCCGTTTATATTGAATTTTACATACGATACGTCCGTACCCGCCGACGTGATTATATGAACGGTGCTTTTCTCGGAGAAAAATTCCGATGAATTGACCCATGCCCCCTCTTCGCGGTCAGCCTCATAAAGCGCAGATGCCATAGCGACGGCGTTATCCATAAGCGAACATTTCTCAAGACCGTTCTCCATAACGATCTGCTCCTCCCTATTTCCCTGTGGAAGATCAAAATACGGATTTTCCACATAAAGAGCGGAATCATACGCATCGTCAACAAGCCCTTCTATCCTGCTTCTGTCATACGCGGGATAGATATACACAGCCGACTGTCCCCTGTATTTGCGCCCGTCCTTCTCAAAATCGCGGTACACCGTAAGCTTAAGCTCGCGCGCCTTCTTTTCGCGCGTCAGGTCGATGTTTTTCCTTATGAAAAAAAGCTCCGCCGATTCCCTGAGTTCGTCGTATACGCAGTAATCCGTTATTTTTTTTGCTTTAAGTATATCTATAACCAAATCTCTAATCATAATAAGCTCACCTCCTATCCAAGCTTTACCCTTGCTTTTATATAAGGCCCGCCGTCCGAAACCTTGACCCACTCCTTATAGCCCTTGCCGCAGAAGCCGCTGCCGCAAAGCTCGGTCCTGTCGGACATCATGGAAATAGATTTGAGAAGGTCGGGAACGTAGCCGCTTAGCACCACGGGAGAATATATTTTCCCGGTAAATTTACCGTCCCTTATCTCCCTCGCGATATTGACCATGCACTGGATACCCCAGTTCTTGGGGTCCTCCATTCCGCTTATGGCGTTTTCCAGAAGATAGCCGTGTCCGATCGAAGCTATCATATCCTCAAGCTTATCTTTTCCGTGTTCAAAGAAGGTGTTCGTCATTCTTGTATACGCCTTGCGCTCAAAGCTTTCTCGCCGTCCGTTTCCCGTAAAGCCGCAGCCAAGCGCAAGCGAGGTCTGCGCGTCGCATATTCCGGTTTTGAGGATTCCTTTGTCAATAATGACCGTATCCTTCGCGCTCATTCCCTCGTCGTCAAAGCCATAGGTCGCCACCTCGTCCGCCGCGGCCGCGCCGTCGTGCATCGTGACAAGGGGCGAGGCTACATATTCGCCTATATACTCCTTCGCAAGTGCCCTGTCCTTCACAAACATATCCATCTCAACGCCGTGACCGAACGCCTCGTGAACTATCATGCCTGTTACCTCCGGCGTGCATATGCAGTCGTATTCGCCCGGCGTTATGGTTTCGCTCTCCAGAAGGTCAAGAGTTTTTCGCACCGTTTCGGCGGCTATACCGTCCATCTTGTCAAAAATAGCTGTTCCTCCCGGATTGGAGAAGGATTCAAAACAGGTCTTAACAGCTTCGCCCTTCTTAGCCATAACGTTTACCCAGCCCGCCATCCACAGCGTATTCTGCGAAAGCTCCCTGTTCGGAGATAAAAAATATTTGTTATATTTCTGATAGGACACCGCCGCGTCGCAGTCAAGAAGTCTTTCGTCCATAGCCATCACCTTGTCCCGAACGGATCTAAGCCTGTTTATGATCTCCTCGTCGCTGCATTCTTCGGGATCGTCCCCGTATTTTTTCTCATACGAAAGTCCTTCTCCGTTGTCGGGCAGCGCGCCGTATCCGTTGACTTCACAGCCCTCTATCGTACCGGCAAGTCTTTCTTTTGCCGCGAAAAGGCCGTCCAGTATCTCAGGCACAGCCTCAAGCGTTTCCGCGTCGGTCTCGTTAAAGGAATACTCGCAGTAGCTTCTGCCGTCGTATGCCTTTATGACATATCCGCACTCGCAGAGCATGGAGTTCTCGGCGGCGTTTATGCCCCGCCCGGAGACCCCGTACCCTTTTCCCACCGAATCCGAGGCGAGAACAGACGCGTATTCATATTTCTGCCAGAGCTTATCCATAAGCTCTTTGATAAGCTTTATTTCCATAAATTTCACACCTCCTCTTTGTCCAGATAATTCATAAAATCAAGCAGCGAGTCAAATTTTGCGTAAATAAGCTCGTCTGTTTCTTTTGTTGGCGGCTGCATATCCGGCACCATTATGACCTTCATTCCCGCCGCCGACGCCGCTCTTATTCCGTTGTAGGAATCCTCTACGGCAAACGTTTCCTCCGGCTTGACTCCGAGAAGCTCGCACGCCTTGAGATATATCTCAGGATTCGGCTTACTGTGCGTGACAAGATTGCCGCCCACGATCTTATCAAAAAATCCCGTAAGTCCCGTATTCCTGAGATTATCCTCGACCATTCCGATTCTTGATGAAGAAGCTATCGCGACCTTCGCGCTCTTTTTCCTAAGAAATTCAAGAATCTCGCGCGTCCCCTTCATAAGCGGCACTCCGAGAGCCAGTATCCTGTCGAAAGCCGCGTCTTTTTCCCTGTAAAAATCGTCAAACGGAAAATCGCCGTGATAGTATTCGCCGAGTATCGCCTCCTGGTCGTTGCGGTTCATTCCCATACAGCGGACAAGCGGCTCGCCTATGTCCGGTATTCCGAGGACTCCCGCAGCCTCCTCCCATGCCCTGCAGTATATTTTCTGAGTGTCAAAAAGAACCCCGTCCATGTCAAAAACAATATTTATCATTTTACCTCCCATAAAGCATACAGATTACGCGTTGAACATTATTTTTTCGCTCTTGAACGCCTTAGCCGTGAGCGCTATAAGCGCGAACGCGACGGCGTATGTGACGATTGCGGCGGCGGCGAACTGCGGCACCGTTATTTCCCTTGTGAAAATTCCTTTAAACGCTACTGACGAATTGATAAGCGGTATCGCGTAGCTTGTGAACGACGAGGTGTCCGAGGTGTACATCGAAACCATTCCAGCGATTATCACTATCATATAAACAGGCATGATATATGTCTGCGCCTCTTTTATGCTCTTGGCTATAACCGACACAAGACCGATAAGGGCAACATACATAAGCACGATTCCGAGTATGAGGATGATAAGCTGCGCTATCTGCACAGGCGTGAACGATATGGACAGTTCTGACATCATGGATTCCCCTCCCATCTGATTCACTCCGAGAGGTATCGCAACGAGCATTCCAAGTATATATACGAGCGCCGACATGATCGACAGAAGTCCGAGAGCCGCCATTTTTCCCATAACTATCTCCATACGGCTGACAGGAGTGAGCAAAAGGCTCGCAAGAGTTCCTCTCTCTTTTTCTCCCGCTATCGCGTCCACGCCTAGACCCATCGCGCCCGCAAAAATCATCATCGTTATAAAATAAGGCAGAAACATTCCGAGCATCTTGCCCGCCGCCTTATCGTTATCAAACACCTGCGATCCTTCGTTGTCGCTGTCAACGGTAAAAATAACGGCGGCCTCCACGCTTCCGAATTTATCCGCTATAAGCGTCTGTCTGTACCCTTCAAGGTATCCCATCACGCGTCCCCTCGCCTCGGTGGAATTGTCCTCCGACGGATTGTAAAAGGTCTTGACCTGCGGAATAGCGGCTTTTTCGTCGGAAACCAGCTTTGTAAAATCCTCTGGGAATACGACAAGAATATCCGTATCTCCATTCTTGATATTTTCCTTGATAAACTCCGTATTTTCCGACGCGCCGATATATGTGACGCTCATATCCTCTCCCGCGCCCAGAATCTCCGTAAAACGTTCAGGCGCATTCTGCACATATACCGCGGATTTATGCTTCTCGATATTATTGCTCATGTTCGACACAAGCGCGAAAATAAGCATGAACATTCCGACCATCACCACGACCGGCAGAATGAACATAGAAAAAATAAGTTTTTTATCCTTAAAAACCCTTGTGAGCTCTTTGCCCATAATTGACTTGAATCCCATTATTACATTTCCTCCTTGTGATTGGCTTTATACAGCTCAAAAAAAGCATCCTCAAGATTATCCGTACCGTACGCCTCATAGATCGCCGGCAGTGTGTCGTCGCAGACCTTGCGCCCGTCTATGATTATCCCCACTCTGTCGCAGAGCTTCTCCGCCTCGCTCATTATATGGGTGGAGATTATCACGAGCTTTCCGTCGTCCCTAAGCTTCTTAAGATAATCCGTCACAAGTCTCGCGGTCACAATGTCAAGTCCCGATGTCGGCTCGTCAAAAATAATTATCTCCGGGTCATGCACAAGGCATACCGCGATAGCAGCCTTCTGCTTCATTCCCGTCGAAAGCTCGTCGATTTTTTTATCCTTGAATTCCTCTATTCCGAAATATCCGAAAAGCTCTTTTTTGCGCTCCGCCAGCTTATCCGCGTCCACCTTATGAAGCCTTCCGAAAAAATCAAAAAGATAATTCACCGAAAACTGCGGGTCAAGCTTTATCTCGTTCGTCAGAAATCCGAGCCGTCCGCGCACCTCCTCCGGCTGCTTTACGGTGTCGAAGCCGTCAACCGTTATACTTCCCTGCGTGGGCTTCAGTAACGTAGCCATACACCTTAACGTGGTGGTCTTTCCCGCCCCGTTCGGTCCCAGAAGCCCGTATATCTCTCCGGGTCTGGCGCAGAACGATACGTCGTCCACCGCAATCTTGGTATTTTTTTTGGTGCGCGCCTTCTGCATCTGTCTCTGCGAAAGCTTGTACACCTTAGTAAGATTTTTTATTTCTATCATAGCTGTCCTCCCGGTATTCCCGTGAAGCGCAAATCGCCCGACGGGATTTTCCATATATATAAAGAATACACAGAAATATTACCATATATTTACAAAGTTATCCATAAATTTTTTCCGCACCCTTTTGGAGCCTTAAATTTGCTGGAGCCGCAAATAAACAAATGATTTTATAATATTGTTATATGCCATGTAAGGCAGAAAATCCCCTTGCGCTTTCCCTCCTTATTATGTATAATATAAACGCAAGTTTTCTGAAACAAAGGGATCTCCCTGAAGTAAAGAAAGGACATTATTATGTATAAATTTGCGGTCATAGGAATTTTCATCAGGGATATGTCTAAAATATCTCTTGTCAACGAACGGCTCCACGAGTACGCGGAATATATCGTGGGACGGCTCGGCATTCCATACAGAGAAAAAAACATCAATATAATATCCGTTATCGTACACGCTCCGGCGGATACGATAAGCACGCTTTCAGGAAAACTTGGCAATATTAACGGCGTTACAGCCAAAGCGATGCAGACTGCCGCCGACTGAAAAGAGAGGTAATTATATTATGAAAAAGAAATTATTGTCACTGCTGCTTGCGCTCACGCTTGCAGCTTCCTTTACCGCGTGCGGACGCGGCGCTTCGGACGCGGGAAACAAAGGCTGCGATATAAACATCGCTTCGCTTAAGGGTCCGACCTCGATCGGGTTAGTAAAGCTTTTTGACGACTCCGACAACGGGCAGACAGTAAACAAATACAACTACTCCATACACGGAACGGCGGACGAGATAAGCACAGGACTTATCAAGGGCGATTTTGACGCCGCCGCGGTGCCGTGCAATCTCGCCTCCGTGCTTTACAACAAGTCAAAAGGAGAGATCGTAATAGCCGGGATCAATACGCTCGGAGTTCTTTATATCCTTGAAAAAGGTGAGGAAATAAAATCCGTCGCCGATCTGAAGGGAAAAACGATCTACGCGACGGGTCAGGGTACGACTCCCGAATACACGCTTCGATATCTTTTAAGCTCAAACGGACTTGACCCCGACAAAGACGTTACGATAGAATTCCGCTCCGAAGCGTCCGAGGTCGTTTCAGCGGTATCGCAGATGGAATCCGCGGTAATGATGCTGCCTCAGCCCTATGTGACGATAGCTCTCAATTCCGACGAAAATATCCGGGTAGCGCTTGACGTTACCGGGGAATGGGAGAAAAACGACAAAAACAGCACTGTCGTGACCGGAGTGATCGTGGCAAGAAAAGCGTTTATCGACGAACATCCGAAGGAATTTGATGCGTTCCTCTCTGAGTACAGGTCTTCCGCGGCATACGCCAATGATAACGTATCGGATACGGCGGTGCTTCTTGAGAAATTTGATATATTTAAAGCCGCGATCGCGCAAAAAGCAATACCCCAGTGCAACGTGACCTTTATCACGGGCAGCGAAATGCAGACAAAGGTGCTTTCTTATCTGTCGGTACTCTTTGACGCGAATCCCGCGTCGGTAGGCGGAAAACTGCCTGACGAAAATATTTTTTACGGCGTGAGGGCTGAATGAAATACAGGAAAGCCGTTTTTACGGCAATAAGCGTAATACTGTGGATAGGAATATGGTTTGCCGCCGCCCGCCTTGCGGACAAGGAAATTTTTTTTCCCGGTCCGACAGCCGTAGCCGCCGCGTTCGGCAGACTCATACGTTCGCGCGGCTTTTACTCCGGCATTATTGTCTCGCTGTCCGGCATTGCGGCGGGATTTGCGGCGGGATTCGCGGCGGGAGCGGCGCTTTCCGCATTGGTTTTCCGTTTCCCGTTTCTTGAAACCTTTATAGGCGTTCCGATAAAAATAATCAAAGCCGTTCCGGTCGCCTCCTTTGTGATACTGGCTCTGCTGTGGCTAGACTCAAAAAAGCTTTCCGTACTTATCTCCGCAATGATGGTAACTCCCGTCATTTATTCAGGGACTCTGTCGGGACTTCGCGGCACGGATGTAAAAATGCTTGAATTCGCTAAAGTTTTCAGGCTTTCCGCGTTAAAAAAAATACGTTATATATATATTCCGGCGGTAATGAACCCGTTGATATCCGCCTCGTCCGTGGCGATAGGCTTCGCGTGGAAATCGGGGATCGCCGCCGAAATAATCGGGCTGATAAAAGGCTCGATAGGCAATGAGCTTTATAAGGCAAAGCTTTATCTTGAAACCCCGGAGCTTTTTGCGTGGACGGTAACGATAATTATTGTCAGCGCGCTCTGTGAAAAAGCAATCTTGCTTCTGCTTTCTCTTGCCGGAAGAGCTTTGGGAGGTGTGACGAATGTCAGGAATACGGATTAAAAATTTATGCATATCTTATGAAGGTAAGACCGTACTCAAAGATTTTTCATATTATTTCGCAGACGGAAGCTTCACTGCGGTCCTTGCTCCGTCAGGCTTCGGCAAAACCTCTCTTATAAACGCCGTTATGGGAATTATACCTTACGGCGGATCAATAGATTTCTCCGAACCGCCAGTAATTTCCGCCGTTTTCCAGGAGGACAGACTTTGCGGCGGACTGACGGCTTTGCGCAATGTAATGCTAACGGCGGACGCGCGCTGCTCCAAAGAAGAAATTCTTAAAGCGTTTGAATCGGTAGGACTTAAAGACTGCGCGGGAAAACGCGCCTGTGTTTTGAGCGGGGGAATGAAGCGGCGAGTCGCAATTATCCGCGCTGTTTTTGCCGCGCATAATCTTCTTATACTTGACGAACCGTTTAAAGGTCTTGACGCGTCTACCAAATCTCGCGCCATGTCTTTTGTTAAAGAAAAAACCGCCTCCGGCACCGTGATTATGATAACTCACGACGTCCGCGAGGCGGAATATTTCGACTCGGACATTCTTGATCTTTCTTAACTCTATTTCTTACCGTTGCCGATTATAAAGGTGGCGACAGGCTTATGCGATTTCTTCTTTTTCTTTGTCTTGTTATCCTTATGACTGTCGGGAGAGGCTTCCGGCTTTTTCTCCGGTACGGGAGGCACAGGCTCCTCTATTTTGCGAAGCTCGACCACCGCTTCACTCTTCTCCTCTTCGCCATACATGGAAACGCTCCTGTCATCATCGGAAATAACGCGTTCTTCTTCTGACATATGCAATTCAGGCTCAGCTTCTTCATACAAAACGGGAACCGGCTCCGGTATATTATCCGCGGCGGCATTGTTTACCGTAACGGCGGACGCGCTCTTTTTCCTGCGGTGACCGGTGACAGCGAGAGTAACCGTCAGCGCAGTAAGAAATAATGCGGCGCTTGCCAACGTAATGTAAAGCCCAAGTCTGAATCCGGGCGTGACATAACTCATCTCAATCGTATGCGTACCCTCTGAAAGCTCAAGCATCATAAACAGTCCGCACCATTTGTCCGGCTCGGTTTCCTTTCCGTCGACCTTGAGTGTCCAGCCCTCGGCATACGGAATCGTGAGCAGCACGTTCGAGGTATCGTCAAGGCTTATCGTGCCCTTAAGATAATCATCCCAATATTCTCTGACCTGGAGCTGATATATCGAGAGCATATCATATGTGTCCTGTAAGACCTTATTATCTATTGCCGCTGCGTACATAGTCGCCGAAGGATTTTCAGGATTCTTTAACGATATTATAACGCGCACCTGCGTTCCTTTTTTGAGCGCTCCCAAATCTATGACGCACTGGCTGCGATTGCCCGTATATACAAGCTCACCGTCAACATACGCGTCTATCCTCTGCACATCAGAAACTACCGGCTGAAAGAGAAATTCTTCGTCCTGCCCGATAACGTGCGTATAAGACAGAACTCCGTCAGGAGCGGACTTATCTTCTTCAAAAATAAAATTCCTGTTTGAAAAAACAACGCCGCCCGTAATATTTTTGCTCAGCGTGTTCATAGACTCAAAAGGATTGTCGCCGAGTTCAAAATCCTGTTTTGCGAGCGCGTCCGGTATCGCGTAGCCGACTGACAGCGCGTATTTGTTGCGGTATACGCCTACCTCTCCCTCCGTCCTTACATACTCGTAAGCAGTGGAATTAACGTCATAATATCTCGTATAATAGTATCTTACGCCAAGAAGCATATCCATAAACGCGTTCTCACCGTAATACATAACGTTATTGGTTCCTCCGGTAGCGCCCGTATGACAGTAAAAAAGCGTCTGGTCGTAATTGTTGAAGGTATTGAAAAGCGACATGGCTCTGATGCTATAAAGCGTCGCCTCGCTCACGACGGACTGGTGCCCGATATTTTTCATATAATCGCACCATTCCCTTATCTTATCGGCGGAAATCTCGTCAAACGTCATATATTCGGCTTCGTTTTCAAACCATTCCTCTTTGGGATTGTATACCTCGTCTATTTTCTCACGGTAATAACCGTTTTCCTTCTTGGAATTTATCGCTTCAAAATCAGCCATATAATGGCTGTAATCTCCGATAACGCTGCTGCTTACGGTAAAAATGCCGAGAACAAGCATAGCCGTCAGCTCAACATACACAAAAATCTGCGATATGACGAACTTGACTTTTCCGCGTCCGAAGGCAAGTATCAGTGCATAAGCGAACGCAAGCCCCGCTGTAACAGCCGCCTGCATTATCAGGTCGTTATCAAAATAAGCCAGCGCGCCCGCTCCTGCCGCAAGAAGTCCGAACGCGGCAAAAATGGAACGCTTCTTAACTCTTTTCTTGCTCTGCACACATATTTCAAACGCCATTGACAGAAGCAGGAATGTTATCATAAAAGAAAATCGGTTGGGTATCCCCGTCTGTTCATGGAAGCCGTGCCATATAAAATTGAGCGGCTTGAAATTCAGACTGAAAAGCATCACCGCAAGCAATATGAAATTGCGGATCTTTTTACCGGGCTTGACGCCGCCTGACGTAAAGTAGACTAACGAAAGCAGCAAGGCGAATGTAGTCATAAAAAGATTCGCGTACTGTCTGTCAAAATTTATTCCTATCTGCGGAATACCTATGAGGAAATTGGAAAAGCTTTCCGCGTAGCTTCCGTAAAACTCCGGCGCGGGCAGCAGTTCTCCCGAAATATATGTGCTCTGGACCCCGCCGAACGAAGGAAGAAGTATCACCGCGCTTATTCCTACGGCAAGAAGCGAACTGAATCCAACCCAAAGAAACTTTTTCATAAAGTCGCCGAAGCTTTTGAAGCTGTAAGTAAAAAAATAAAGGAAAATGAAAATACAACTCATATAGCCTACAAAATAGCTTATAACTATGAGCAGCGAAAGAAAAAGCGTGTACCAGTACCATTTGGGATTCTTTTCTCTCATCAGCAGATCAAGCCCCATTATAACGAGAGGAAACAAAAGCACGCCGTCCAGCCACATTATGTTCCACGCGTATCCGACCATGAAGCCGCAGAGCGCGTATATCGTCGAAAACGACACTATCCGGCTGCACTTCGCCTTAGGGAACCTGTTTTTGAGAAACACCGAGAATGTCCCTCCGCAGAAGGCAAGCTTCAGCACGATAAGCAGATTCACAGCGTAAACTATCCTGCTCTTTCCGAAAAGAAGAATTATAAAATTAAGCGGCGAAACAAGGTAATAAGAAAAAACCGCCCAGAAATCATAGCCCATGCTTCCGGTCAGCGAATAGAATATGCTTTTGCCGTCCGTGAGAACGTCATAATACGCGTTCAAAAAAGGAACATATTGCTCATAACAATCGTTAGCAACAAGCCCCACATCACAGAATATAAACGCAATTAATGAAATTAGTCCCACTATTGCCAATGGAACTAAAGTACTGATAATAATATGTTTAATGTTTTTCATCTACGCATCTCCGATAATATTAATAAAGTGCCGGCGGAGCCGGAATTTTCCAACATTACCTTTTGTCCGTTATTCAAGCGAGGAAGCAAGCTTATACTGATTGCGGCCGTTCTCCTTTGAATAATAAAGCGCTTTGTCCGCCTGCATATAAAGCTCGGAATACTCCTCTACGCCCGCGGTGGTAGCAACGCCCACGCTTACCGAAAGACTAACGGACTTGCCCTCGTGTTCAAAATTCATATCCATTTTGGCGCACAAATCAGCCGCAAGCTTTTCAAGCTCTTCGTCGCTGCCGTATCCGACAATGAATACGGTAAACTCGTCGCCGCCGTATCTTCCGAGATAAGCCCCGTTGAACACCATCCGCATAACGCCCGCAAGCGTCTTGAGCGCCTCGTCTCCGGCGAGATGTCCGAGCGAATCGTTGACGTTTTTAAAATTATCCATATCTATAAGAAACAGCGCGCCCTCCGTCCCGGCAGGCTTCTTTCCGAGGAACTCGTCTACCACTCCGTCGAACGTCCTTCTGTTGTAAAGACCGGTAAGACCGTCGCGCTTCGCTACCGTACTGATAGCCTCCTTCTCGCGCTTCTCGTCATAAAGCTGCTGAACGAACTTCTTTTTATGCTCCTCGTCATTCTGTATCTTCTGCATGAGTTTTTCATACTCCGCCTTTAACGCGTTCGCTTTGACAAGATTATTCTTAACTATGTTAAAGGATTCCGCAAGCTGCGCCATCTCATCCTCAGTCTTGAATTTGAGATCCGCCATATCACAGTAGCCTTCCTTAAAAATGCCCGCCCATTCACAGACATCCCCGATAGGCTTCGCGATCTTATTTTTAACAAAGACCATGGTATATACCGCCATCACGGTAAAGCCTATGAAAAACAGTACCATCAGCACCTGCACAAAAGCGACGCCGCCTTTGAAGCCTTCGTATTTATCTTTGCCTGACTCGGAAAGCGCTTCATATACGGAGAATATCTTTTCACTGACCCTGCTAATGCTTCCACTCAATGATTCTTTGTATACGTCTCTTATATCCTCTATGTTGTCAGCCGCAAGTATGCTGCTGACCGTAGCCGAAATCAGCGCCAGCTCGCCGTTAGCCTCTTCAATGTCATATCTCAAATCGTCTTCAAGCTTAAACCTTACGCTATGTAATTCCTTAAGATCGTCACGGAATTGCGCAAAAGCATCGGAAACAACTTCGCCGTTTTCCTTCGTATTGTTTTTAACATACCTTTCGACCGCCCCGTTAAAACTGTTCACGGAGGAATTGATCTTTATGACTCTGTAATAATTCTGCGTGTAAAACTTCATCTGTTTGCTGTAGCCGCCTATGGTATATATAAGCGAGAAAAGAAAAGCGGCAAACAAAACAAACAGAATAACAAGTACTGCCGTCGTCCTGTATTTAATTGAATGACTTTTTTTATTCATAGTCTGCTCCTCTGCTTTTCATATGCCATATTTGTACTCATAAGCAGGCGATACGCACTTATTTCTTAATATTATACTACTTTTCACGCCGATACGCAACAAAAAATGTTCATTCGTGCCGCAAACGCGGCAAGCAGGACTTACCTAAGTCATCTCATGCGACCGCAGGGCAATAATAAGCGTGCGCGCTTATTATACATTATCTACAAATCCCGTAAACGCCTCCCAGAATTCCTCAGGTTTTTCATACATAGCGTCGTATGTGGCGTCCTCTATTACGGTCATCTGCTTACACGGCGCCGAAAGCTGCTCCATATAGTCAGCGGCGGTCTTATACGGGTACTGGTAATCCCAGTTACCGGTTATGAACATCATAGGGACTTCATATGCTTTATCCTCGTCAAAAAGATTGACGCCCCTCATATATTCGTTGAGCTTATAGCTTATTTTGGGACCGCTCATAAGGATCCTGAGATCCACCATGTCATAAAGCGGATTTGTGGGGATCTTTTTCATAAGGAGCTTATCAGTTCCGCTCGCGATATTGTATTTGCCCAGAAGCACATTGAGCTTGGTGATCTGTTTTTTGGTCAGTCTTTCTCTCGCAAACGTCCCTCCGGTAGCTTCTGAAAGCTTATCTATCGTCTTAACGTCTCTTTTGCTGCCCGCCAAAAGTGCAAGCTCTTTAACCCTTGCGCATCTTGTTTTCGCTATATTCACCATATCGACTATCTGGCTGTTTCCTATGTATCCCGCGATAAATCGGGGATTTTCCCGGACGTAGCGTATTGCGGGAATCGTTCCCCAGTTATGCGCCATTATAAATATCTTCTTTCCGTAGCGTTCATGCAGCATACGGACTATCGCGTCAAGATCGCTGTAAATGTCCTCATACGTCACAAGTCCGTCGGGGCTTTTGTAATAGGTCCTGCCCGCGCCTCTCTGGTCGTAAAATATCCAGTTGTAAAACTTCTCTGTATACCCCGCTATTTCCCATCCCACAAGAGATTCCGCAAGTCCCGGACCTCCATGGACATACAGTATCACAGGCTTTTCAAAATCCGTCTCATATTCTATAAAAAAATGTCCGGTTCCGTTTATATCAATATATTCCGTCTTTTCCATTGAAATCACCTCGCAAAAATCCGCTTTTCCTAACGATTTTATCACAGCGCGCGGAATAATTCATTATTTTTTCAGAAAAATTATAAATATTTTATTTACTGTTCATATTTTCGACGCATTTAAGGTTTATTATGAACATGTACCAAACATTAAGGAAAAGATTATCCTTTTTCTTCATTCCTATCCGGCGGCCTTATGCAATTAAGGTCGCCCTCCTTTAGTTTATTTTACACCCGGAGGTTTATATATTATGAAAATAAATAAACGCATTGCAGCTGCTGTCGCGGCGGCCGCCGTTACTATTACGGCGTTTACCGGATGCGCTTTTTCCGATAAGACTGACGACAAAACGGTCTCGCTGAC
>ERZ777011.2663-NODE-2663-length-13396-cov-7.230567_pt1 | contig 13396 bp, 13 predicted proteins | sample MGYA00374964_ERZ777011 | MGnify/ENA primary metagenome ERZ777011 (study PRJEB29310, sample SAMD00008975) | mouse gut metagenome | study: EMG produced TPA metagenomics assembly of the Metagenome analysis of fecal microbiota from mouse which was promoted...
TTATCCAGACTGCATATCACCTCGGCAACTTTGCAGTTATGCTCTGCTGCATGTGCATTCTGGCATCTGCTAATGCCATACTTTTGACAGACAAAATCTTTCCCCTTCTTTGTCAGCGCATAGCTTACATTGCTTCTTGGATTCTTATTATATCTGGATGGATAAGTCACTTTCTCAACCAGCTTATCCTTCTCCATATTTTTAAGCCTGCTTGCGGAAATATCTATTTTAGCGGCATCCTCCTGCCTGATATTCCCCGCTATGGACAGCACCTTGAAAAATCTCTCGTCCTTTGGATACCAGTGTTTAATATGTTCCTTCATCCGCTCCACCTCCTGTTCCAGAACATTTTTATGTATATAAAAAAGCAGGAACATCCCAAAAAGACATTCCCACCCAAAAACAAAGGTTTTTGCTCTTCATCTTATCTGATGAACCCTGTATATCATGTTTCCTTTTTACCGCTTTCCCTGTTCATCCATTTTCCTATATATGCACTTTCCTCGTAACATTACCCTGTAAGCAAGGCACCCTGATGTCAACTAAGTTGGCGGTAGTCAGGTCCGCAGAATATCACATATCCAGTACCCTGTATGGAACTGTCGAAACATCCCCTTTTAAATAATGCTAAACAGCACCCTGATATATTTATAAAAAGTATAGATTATGGATGAATGCCTTATATTAAGGCCCCTTTTCAAACTATCAAAAGTGATTCCTTTTCTCTATACACTGTCATTATAAAAAATGGTTTTCAATGAATAACTCCACAACTGGATAGCATCCCGCCAGACAGCATCCTATCTGTGCCCTCTTTTATTTTATCTCCATATCCTTCTACAATATAGAGACCATAACTATTTTGGCGGATAGCAGGTTTAGCAACACAATAACTGTAACTTATGGACTGGCAGACATCATAAAGTGATGTTTGCTTTTTTTGTTCAGACAATCTTGAAAGGAGAAAAAACAAATGAACAAAGAAGCAATGAAACAACAGATTTTGGAAGTACTTTCTAAAAAATTAGGGGAAAGCTTCCATCTTTCCATCCAGAAAGTCTTAAAGACAAATGAGAAGCTGGATGGGCTGACAATCAGGCATGGCAGTGAAAACATCTCCCCCACCATTTATTTGGAATCTTTTTACTAAGCACTTGATAATGGTGTATCTATTGATGATGTTATGGATAGAATCCTGCAGATTTATTCCAATTCAAAGGTTTATCCTGGACATTTTGATACTGCCCCATTTTTAACTTACGATCTGCCCCGTAAAAAGATTTATGTGGAGCTTGTCAACAGGCATCTTAACAGGGAATTACTGCAGGATGTACCCCACCGTCAGTTCCTTGATGACTTTGCGGTTATTGTCCGCTGTATGGTCAGTGCAACAGAAGATGAAACTGCAAGTTTTCTGGTACACAACTATCATTTAAACCTTTGGGATATAGACCAGGAATCCCTGATATCCCATGCAATACATAATACAAGGGTTATGATGGGGACCACTTTACAGACTATGGGGAAAGTTATTCAAACCCTGAATCAGGGGTTAATGGAATCTGACTTCCCCGACTGCCCTTTCTGGGTACTGACAAACAACAAAAAAATCGCAGGGGCTGCTGCTGTACTGTTTGATGATGTACTAAAAGGTTTTGCTATGGAACATGGCAATTTCTATGTCATCTTTTCTTCTGTGCATGAAGCGTTGCTGCTCCCTGAGTCGGATCAATTTGATATTGAATTCCTTACCAAAACGAATCAGGAAGTAAACATAATGCAGGTACAGGCAAACGAGGTTTTAGGAACTAAGGCTTATTATTACAGTAAAGACAAAGGATTTATCTTTTAAGATTTAAGATGTCAGTATCAGAAATTTCCCTATAGGAAGATTCAAGAAATTTTATAAAGATAAAATTTATAAGAAAGGATAAGCACTTTAAAAGGTGTATGGACAAAATATGAACAAAATTATAGTGACAGGGCGGCTTACGGAAGAACCAAGAGTAACTTACAGTATGGGCAGCGAACCCGTGGCACATGCGGTATTCAACTTTGCCGTTCCAGACATGTCTATGAGGAAGGACGAACAGGGAAACTACCCTACTGACTTTTTCAGATGTACCTGTTGGAATATACTGGCAGAAATTGTTGAAATTCACTGTTCTAAAGGCACAAAGCTCCTCATTTCTGGAAAGCTGAAAAACAACAATTATGAAAAAAACGGGAAGAAAGTATATTCCAATGAAATCGTAATTGATTCATTAGAATTTCTGGAAACCAAAAAGCAGGATGATTGAAAGCCAATACCAAAGACTGTCAGAAAGGATGAGAAAATCAGTACAGAATTCCAAAGCATTGATGCAGAGGGGCTTTTCAAAAAAACTGTATCTGCATTGGCGGATAAGCGGAGGGATTATCTCTCTGCTTTAGGAAGTCTGGATGATACAGGCGATTATATTCTAAGGCTGCTGTTTGTTGATTCTGCATCTGTCATACAGGACTGCATTGAGATAGTAAGCGATGCAGCCCGTGAATATGGCATCCCAATAACCTAATTGAAACTTTCCATTTATGGATATAAAAATCCATTTCGCAAAGGAGAAATCATTATGATTAAGACAACTTTAAACTGGACGGTAAAAAACCTAAAGAACATGTATGATGGGAAAAATACCCTTCAAATGGATCATGTAATCCAACGCCAAAGCGGACAGTGGGATGGCGACAAACTGAAAAAGAGCCTGCTGATCCACAGCATCCTTGCAAACTACCCTGTTCCCCCTGTCTACTGCTTGAAAGAAGCAGTCAGTGAAAAGGATTATTCCTATTCAATCCTTGACGGGAAACAGCGTCTGACAACGATTTTTGATTACATAGACGGGAGATACCCATTGGATGAGGAAACCCCATCCGTTGTCATTGACGAAGTTACTTATGAACTGGGCGGCAGATATTTCACTGACCTTGATGCAGAATGCCAGCAGGAAATCCTCCGCTTCAAGTTCACAATCTATGGCTTTGAGGATGCAGACGATGACCTGATAGAAGAGATTTTCTTCCGTCTGAACAACAGTGCCCCATTGTCGAAGCCCCAAAAGGCAATGCCTTTATGCGGTGTTGAAAATGCGAAGTTCATCAAGTCGCTCCTTGCTGACAGGTTCTTTTCGGATATCTGCCAGTTCTCTGCCCTGCAGCGGAGGAAATCTGATGATATGTGTACCCTGCTACAGTCCATGATGCTTCTGGACAGCAGACATGAGGGTTATGAATTTTCCTCCATTTCTGCGGATGAAATTATGAGGTATGCCACATATATCAAGAATAATTATTCGGAGAAGCAGAAAGAACGTCTTTATGACATCATTGACTATCTGGAAAAGGTATTTCCTGAAAAAGACAAGATGCTTAAAAAAATCAATATTCCAATTGTTTTCCTTGCGGCTGATACTGCGATGGGAACAGATTATGATTCCACAAAAGGCATCTATCGGGTAGGCCCCATGTATTTCAGGCAGTGGTTTTCCTACTTTTTTGATGAATGCTATGAGGACTATAAGCAGTACTGTTCTTCGGGCAGCATCAAAAAAGAAAAGACTTTAAAAAGGATTGAGGTTATGGAAAGCTCCTTGAAAAAGTATTTTGAGCTGGAAGAGACTGAAAAATCAGAACAGAATGGACAGGATATTCCTTTATCGGAAGAAAGCTCCCCTGACGGAGAATCCCTTTTGGATGGCAGTATGCCTTTCACGGATGCTGACGAAACTGAAAAAGGATCTCCGACTGAAAACACAGAAGGAAATCCAGATTTGCCTAAATCAGAAGAGCTTGCTTCCGTTGCCGAGAGTGCTACTTTATATACTGTATCTGGCAGTACTGGAACTGCGGAAGACAAACCTCCCGAAGAAATGAACCTTGGTGCAGAATAATGTTATTTCAATAGGGATGCTGCTTTTGCGGTATCCCTTTTTATGAAAGGAATGCATAATGAGGATTAATTTCTATGACACAAGAATTGCCAATGATGGCACAACTATTTTAGTAAAAGAAAGAGGTATCAATTATGAGGGGGCAAATATAAAACACCCTGAAAATATCGTTTTAATGATGCAGGCCCTCCTGCATGTGGGCGAATTGGCAGAAGAACACTGCTATCTGATTGCCCTTAACAGTTCCTGCAGGATATTGGGAATATTTTTTCTTTCTAAAGGAACTGTATGTGCAAGCCTTGTAAGCCCAAGGGAAGTGTTCATACGGGCTCTGCTTATTGGTGCAGTACAGATTATACTCTGCCATAATCATCCTTCTGGAAATTCGACACCGACAGATACAGATATAAAATTAACCAAAAAGGTTCAGGAATCAGGTGCTCTGTTACATATCGCTTTAGCAGACCACATCATTATCGGCGGAAACAGTTACCTGAGTTTTAAGGAAGCAGATTTATTGTGAAGGGAGAGATACGCATGAAATGGTTCAAAGATGTGAAGTCGCTTGAAGAACTGCGGAAGCTGTACAGGAAGCTTGTTGTGAAGCATCATCCTGATAACGGCGGTTCCGAAGAAATCATCAAGGAAGTCAATGCAGAGTATGACATTTTGTTCAAGAGACTGAAAAGTGACTTTGAGCATAAGGATACATACAAAGATGCAACCAGCAAGCAGAAGCAGGCCTATGACTGGCAGAAAGACAAGCTGATCAGGGAAAAGGTCATGCAGCTTGCAAGGTTTGAAGGAATCAAGGTTGAGATTATCGGTGTCTGGATATGGGTGTCAAACTGTTATGCTTACCGAAAGGAACTGAAAGAACTGGGCTTCCATTGGGCAAGTCAGAAGCAGATGTGGTATCTGCATTTTGATGATTTCCATAAGTTCAGTTCAAAATCTGCTTCCATGAGTTATATCAGGGAAAAATATGGCTGTGTGGAAGTCAGGTTTAAAAAAGACACAGAGGAAAAGAAGAAGCTTGCAAAAACATAAAGGAAAAGAGGTAGATATTATGATGGATTTAAAGACTGCAAATCCACAGGAGATTGCGAAGTATTTTTCCCATGAGGTAAACAACATGTTCTTCAAGCCTGATAAGATAGCAGAGGAACAGAGGGATTCCAAGCAGATGGAGGATTTGGATATCTGCTGGATAAAGGTAATATCTGACAGCGGATACAGGACAGATTTGAGGAATGAAGCATCCGCCAAAACAGGCAGACAGCTTGCGGAGATTCCCTTTGTCCAGAAGAAGATGGAATCTGTCAGCAATGTGAAGATGGAAAAAGTGGCAAAGGAGATGGCGATAGACCACAGAACTTTACAGCAGGCATTTTCAGGACTTATATTCTACCATTTTCTGCAATCCTGTAATAAAAGGGAAGCCCAAACATTAATCAAAGTTATGGGGGATTCCTTTTATAAGTTACCATTGATTTGAAAGGAGAATCATTTTATGGCGATTAATTTAAACGAAGTAAGGAAGCATGTAGAGCTTTATTTTAAGAAGCATCTTCCTAAGTATACAGTATTGGAAATCAGGCAGAAATCCTATCATCCAGCGGACAATTATCTATATATGGTTTCAGCAAAAAAAGAAGATGGCTCATATGCTTTCTGGTCTTCATGGAATGAACGACTGCAGACACTTAACCACGGGCATTATAACTTGCAGTCCGTTGAAGATTGTGAAAAGCTTTTTGAAGAGTTCTACTATGAAGCCTAAAAATTAACAAACTGTAGATTTATATGCAGACAGCCCCGCCTTTCCAGTGGGGCTGTTTATTTGGAATTCCAATCGCATACTCTGCCACAGCATCCTATCTTCCTGTCTGGTTATTGATCCTTTTCTTTTATTTATGATATAAGGTAAGCCTTTAAGACTTGCAATAGAAAAAGGAGTGTGAAATCACATATGTACAGGAACGAAAATATTTCTGCCAGAACCAAAAACAGACTGGCAAAGGAAGAATGCTTTAACAGGAATATTCCCATATTAAATATACTCTTCTACATTGGCAATGGATTCATGCTGAAAAAGCAGATGGTTACACTGGCAAGGATTTTCTATCAGATAAACGAACACAGGGCTAACGATATGATTGCGGACCTGCTCTCCTACGGCTTGTTGATTAAGAAACAGGCCACGGACACAAAAACCTGCATCTATATTATGACCAAGTTCCCCCTTGCCATGTACCACGAATGCAGTACGAGGGATTCCTGTTCCATTAAGCTGAATAACAGGAAGATATGGAACAACGTCTACAGGGCTGAATTCATTATCAGGCAGGCTGTCCTTTTTATGGAGCAGCTTGGCATAGAGCTGACTCTGCAGAATCTTTTAAACTTTTTAACGGACTACTGCATCTCAATCTTCACAACGGAAAACCAAATGTCCGTCTATCAGCTATATGGCAGCCTGTATGAAAGCTTCCCCATCAAGGACAAGGAACTGCTGTCTTCTGGGTTCCCCCGTGTATCTGATTTCATGGATGATTACTATAAGATTACTGCTGACCTGTACCATCATCAATGCAACTTCCTTGGATATAAGATTGATGATGACTACTCTGCATATCTTGGCATCAAAAACAAACTGCAAAGGGAGAAAGACCTGCTATCTTCCCCAAAGGAATACAGGAGAAATTACTATTCCCTTTTCAATATGACAGCCGCAGGATTCTTCTTCATCGGGAAGCCTGTTGACGGAAACATCACCATCGGCACTTTCGATAAATGCAATAACATGTACTTAAAGAAGATTTATGAAAACATCATCTGTATTTATCTTATGTTGGAAAGGTATCTGGGGTTTTACCCCAAAATCACTTTGCAGGTATATATGTCGGATGCGGACAGGATCATATCTTTACGTGAAAAAGAAATGGAACAGGGCTTCGATTATTCCAGATGCGAAAAACAGCCCCTTACCAAAAGGGAATGCTTTTTCCAGAATATGAGGATACCAAGGCAGAATTGGGATGATATCCATGTAGATTACATCTATTACCCGTTGAGGGAAAAATATAACTTATAAACGTGTTTTCAACAATACCAACTTCTTAATGATTTGGAGCGAAGCGACAAATGTACTTATGTATTTTAATAAGCTGTCTGTGTTATGCAGGCGGCTTTATTTATTTTGTAACACTCAGCAAAATATCTTCATACAAAAAGCAACCTGCCATTGTGACAGATTGCATATAGTAAAAAATTATAGATATAAAATTTAATTCTGCATAACAAATTTTATATCAAAGTTGAAATTTCCTGACCAACTACCTGCAAAATGGCTTCTGTTGACTTGGATGGAGCCAGTCGCATTTGTTCCATTTGCTACCCCGTCTTCTTTGTGAAAGGCTGTTTTCTGCTGATTAACGTCCGCATCTATGGAAGAAATTTTATTTCTATCGGCAAAAGTTAAGCTGCTTTCAGGTTTTACCGTTAATGTATCATTGTAATAGAATGTTCCGTTTACGGAAACAGCATAATCCGCATTGCCTGTATTTCCATCAAGAACTATCTTTTTAGGGATTACCACACTAAAACTAGCAGGGAGATAATCTTCTATGATTAAGTTTCCATTTTCATCAAAACGAATATTATATCTTTCACTTGCATCCACATCAAAGCTGTACTGATAGGGATTACCCGTTGAATCATATTTGGGCAGATTAGGAAATGTATAATTGATGGTATCAGAAGGCAGTTCAACCTCATCAATGATCTTTCCATTCTGCTTTAGTTTTAATTTGTACTTATCAGGTCTGAAACCATCTGCATTATTGTTGTCATTCCATTGCAGGGTGGCTCTTGCTTCTGTTTCACAAAGTTCAAATATTCGATAAACAGTTGCACCCTCCGTTGTTACTTTGGCACTTGTATCAGAAACATACCTATATTGGTTATAATAAGCATTATCTGTTTTATTGTCTCCAATATCAGAACCCTTTACAAGTGTATCATAATCTGCTGATTGGGTTGTCCTGCCTATTTCATTACCATTTGCATCAATGTCAATATAAGTAACAGGATATTGGTTAATCTGCCAGTTAGCAGTATAGTTCCTATTCCCAATGCTTCCTGTTGGAATTGTAACACTGGTATCTTGGGCAGACAAACCACTCCCCGTCCATCCAAGAAATGTATAGCCTTTTTTTATAGGATTATTTAAAACAATATCATTATTTTCTTCATAATAATAAGTTGGATTTGCCTTGGATAAATTACCGCCATTTAAATTGTAAGAAATATCATATTTATAACGATAAATATAGTAAGTTTGATTCATATAAATTCCATGACCATAACTGTGGCTACATGCTACAGCTTGTCCAATCGCATCAAGTGTATAATAGCCACTTTTATGCACTGTGTAGTAAAAATCAGTTCCACTTGCATTTTGTCCTGAAGTGACTACCATTGTACCAATATTATATTTCTGATTATTTGAATTATAAGAAACAGGACTTGAATATGCATCAGATAAATACAGAGTAGCAGTTGAACCACTATGGGAACAAGAAGAACCATTTAGATGAAAATAAAGAACACTTCCTTTTGGGAGATATATATTTTTATAAATAGGTACTTTTTGTTCAATTCTAGAACCAAAACTTGAATATGGACAATTTGCATTTTTATTTTCAGGCACATTTATGTATGGTTCATATTTAGTATTATAACCTGTATCTTCACTCCAATACATACTTAAACCATCATATCGAACAAAAGCTGTATAACTGTTACCTTGAATCGTCTTCACAAATTCCAGTGTACCATATGAATCCGCATAAGTTACTATATCATTTGTTGCCATTAAGGGGGTTATATCCATTTCATTTACAACCGTTTCTTCATAAATGGATTCTTCATAAACAATACTGGAAGCATTCACGCCTATGATTCCCATTATCAAAGAAACACCAATCAAAACAGATAAAATCTTCTTTTTCATATTCGTTGTCTCTATGCAGGAATTATGAGTAATAATTTCTGCAATACATATTTGCCATAATCAAATCCGTGGTACCCCCCCCCCCGAAAAATACGAGCTTTTTCTGTTTGACCAGCTTCTTCTATACTCTGCTATAATTCATAGGGACGCTCACCATTTCCAGACAAATTTTGTAATAAGGACGCATTTCCTTTTCCCATGACATGTGATATATTATTAAACGGAAACCCCAAAAGCTTTCCAGACAATTCCAGTTCAAAGATTGCTTTTTAACAATATATTGAATGTTTTTCTCCCTGAAAGGAGCCGTCCATAATGAAAGATAAATTATCTTACAGCCAGCTATATACAGAATTAGAAACACTGAATACATCTGCATATGATTCCCTGTTACAGGGAGATTTTGAAGGCTTCCAAGATACCATAGACGACTTCATCAATTCTGGTATCATGGAGCAGGAAAAGTTTGCAGCCGCAAGGGAAGCATACCGCTATTCCTCCATGCCTTTTACTCTGGATGGCATGTGGATCAGCGTGGATTCCCGTAATCCGCTTGATAAACCCATTATGGATTTTTCTGGACTGCCTATTTGGGAATTAAACAAAAGGGATGTGCAGCCTGTCTATGCCTATCTGACAGAACAGATAGAAACAAAACCAGCGGACAGCAAACTTGTAGGCAAGCGGATTAATTCACTGGAAGAATATAAAAAATTGTATAAAAACCTATATAAAGATCCTTCTCCCCAAAGGGCATTTTCAGCCCCGCTTGTTGATGATCACGAAAAATATAGGATGGTCTATATCAATAGGATAACGGAGCTTGCCTCCGTGCGAAGCAAGTTCTATTCAACATTTGACTTTACCTGTCTCCCTGTAAATGGCATGAAAATCATTGATAACGAGCATTTAAGGGAATTGGATATTCCTGAAAAAATGAAATATCTGACGGAAGTATTTGACAACCTGTACGATCCTGTTAAAAACAGGAACAGGTTTACGATAAATGACTGTTTTTCATTTAATGGATTTGAAAAAGTTCTTGCAAGCAATTACCTCCAAGGGAAATGGATAGACAGAAAAAACTGGAAACATTACACGAAAGGAATACTGCCTAAAATTCCTGAATTTTATCTGCAGCTTGCGTTTTACCTGACCATTCCATCTTCTGCTGAGATCGAAAAATTTATGAATCTGCATGGATATTCCATCAAAAGCCCTATGACACTTTTCCATGATGTAAGCGGTGGAAAGTATCACATCCTTCATAGGGACCTGTGCAGATGGATTGACGCTGGCATCGACTACAACCTGATCAATGAAATCTGCGGGCTTGAACTGCAAAAGAGAGAAGTTAGGAAACACTCTTCCTCAAAATATACAACGGCGAAAAAGCAGCCCTAATTCTAAGGCTGCTCTTGGTAAAATAAATTTTATTTTTTTTAGGAGATAGTGGGCGAAACAGTCCTGTTCATAAACAAGATGTCTCGCTCACCTAATCTAATAATAGATAACCCTGAAAAATATATTTCTGCATGATGTACAATTTCTTTTAACCAAGCATTGCAAAATGCTCTAGTGCCTCCTTAATATACAACTCCTTTTCTTCCGTGCATTGTTTTGCAATATATTTTTCATTTTTCGACTGATGGTAGTTCTTACGCATATCTAAACCATATTTTTTCTTCACCTGTGCGATATAAGCCGTATGTACTTTTACGCCATGTTTTTCCATAACATAATCTTTAATCTGCTGGTAAGTGGCCGCTTTCTCTGATGCAGTGACATCCAGCTCACATAAGTCCAGTTCTACATCAATATAATCGTCTGGTTTTAGTTGGGACAAAAGTACAACCGTCTCCACGTTCGCCGTCCAAGGAAACTGATCCACAGCCACCGCCTTCTCCACCACATACCCGCTTTCCAGAAACATTTCCAAATCCCGCACAAGGCTGGTAGGTTTACAGGAAATATAAACCAATCTATCAACCCCATACCCAATAATTTTCTTAAGCGCCTTAGGATGAACCCCATCCCTGGGCGGGTCTAAAATGATCACATCCGGCTTTACTTCAATCTCATCCAAAACCTTAAGGACGTCACCTGCAATAAATTCGCAGTTATGTAACCCGTTCATCTCCGCGTTTTTTCTTGCCGCTTCCACTGCCTCTTTTACAATCTCAACGCCAATCACCTTTTTGGCCACAGGCGCCATAAGCTGTGCAATAGTCCCCGTTCCGCTATAAAGATCATAAACGATCTTTTCAGGTTCGCCTTCCTCCTCTTTGTTTAAATCCCCGATATATTCCCGTGCCGTCTCATAAAGTACCTCCGCTCCCAATGAATTGGTCTGAAAAAAGGAAAAGACGGATATTTTAAACCGAAGTCCCAGCAATTCTTCATAGAAATAATCCTGTCCGTACAGAATTTCCGTTCTGTCGCTTTGCACCACATCCGCCAAAGAATCGTTGACGATATGGAGGATACCCGCTATTTTCCCGTGTTCAAATTTTAAATCGAGCAGCTTATCCTTCCACGCGTTTAATTTTTCCGTTTCTTTTGCTTTTGCGTCCGTATCTTCCTTTAAAGGAAGCTCTCCACCGTCGGGATTTTCCATATCCTTCCTTCCTAAGTCCGGCTGGGAGGTGGTTACCAGCGCAATCAGAATTTCTCCTGTTTTAGCCGCCTTTCTGACCAGCAGATGGCGAAGGTATCCTGTATGGCGAAGCCTGTGATAAAAGCTGCTTCCTTCAAAAAAATCTCTTGTCAATACAAGGATTTTGCGATAGTCTTCATCCACAATCTGGCAGTCTTTCACCGAAACAATATCATAAAAGCTGCCCCTTTTATGCATGCCAAGAGCAAGAGGGCCATCTTTAAATTCATCGCCAAAGGAAAATTCCATCTTATTGCGGTAGCCCATTTGGACAGGGCTTTTCTTAATCCCCTCAAATTTCCATTCTTTTTCCTGCCTGGTCAGCACGCTGTTTAAAAGTTGATAAACCTGAGCCTCCTTTAACTTCAATTGTTCCTCATAAGGCAGGGAAATATATGTACAGCCGCCGCAGACTCCGAAATGTGGGCAGGGACTTTCTATCTCTAAGGGAGAGTTTTCTTCTATATGAAGCAATCTTCCTTCCCCTCGTCCATTTCTCACTTTCTGCACTGTCAATGTTATCTTCTGGCCCGGCAATACACTCTTTACAATACACTTTCCCTCCTCTGTCAGTACAATCCCCTTATTAGGGAAGCCCACCTTTTCTACAATTCCTCTTAGTACTTGTCCTTTTTTCACCAAAATTCCCCCATTCAATTAACGATCTTAAAATGATTCCAAAACTAACCTTAAAAAGGGATGTACATTTCTGCACATCCCGCAAATTTTCTAATCGTAATACATAATTATTCCGCGAAATCCTCTTCCGGAGCCACGTTTGGCTTTTCTTCCGTTTCGGACTTTTCTTTTTCTTCCTCTTCTTCGTCTTCAAAGAAATCATCCTCGAAGTCGTCGTCGAAATCATCTTCGAAATCTTCCAAATAATCAGGGGTCATATAACGGTACACCGCATAAGCAATAGCTGCTACCGCTGCAACCGCCCCAATAACGGCAAGTATCCACAAAAGCGTATTGTTTCTCTTTTCCTCATCCTTGTGGTTCCAATAATCCTTCAATTCTTTGATATCATGAGTTTTTGCAAAATCTATTAACTCCTCAATCTTATTCCACGTATTCATGGTATACGCCTCCCTTTCTTAATTTCTTTTTATTCACTTTCATTCTTAAGGAATGTCCATAAAAGCTCTTTTCAGATAATAATGTTGCCGAAAGCCGTAATATTACCTTTTTGGCTTATTATTTCCTTCCTGCTTAATAATATAACATTTACTGATAAATTTTACTACCAAAATTTGAAAAAGTTTACAATTTTTTTACCAGTTATTTACAATTCACATGCCAAAGCCAAAAGAAACCTTTTTTGCCTTGCCGGCATGCCGCCCCACTTAGCAAAAACAATGCTTACATCATTTCAGCTCCAGCTTTGCAAAGGCGGCGTACATAATCTTTTGGCCCGCGTCGTCGAAATCAACCGTAACCTTGTAATCCCTTGGCCCGGGCTCTAAGGCGGTAACCGTTCCTTCGCCATACTTCACGTGTTTTACCCTGTCTCCCACATCATAAGACGGCTTTCCGCCCGTAACGGCGCCTACTCCCTTGCTGATCCCTGCCGCCGCTAAGGAGCCCAGGCCGCCGCCTGCTATAAAAGGTTTATTCTCCGCCGCAGTCCGTCTGGGTTTTAAGGCTGCAACAGGTCTGTATTTGCTTTCCCGGTATGCATTTTCCTGGCATTTTGCCGGTTCATCTTCCTCCTCCTGCCGCATGGCCCTGAATCGGGAAACCGGCGCTCTGTTGTCCATCAGCTCTTTGGGAATTTCCCCCACAAACCGGCTC
>ERZ777011.2664-NODE-2664-length-13384-cov-3.603271_pt1 | contig 13384 bp, 11 predicted proteins | sample MGYA00374964_ERZ777011 | MGnify/ENA primary metagenome ERZ777011 (study PRJEB29310, sample SAMD00008975) | mouse gut metagenome | study: EMG produced TPA metagenomics assembly of the Metagenome analysis of fecal microbiota from mouse which was promoted...
TCTCTTCTCAGCCTGCGGCTTAATCTGCGCAAGCATATTGTCATAGGAAGTGCCTGTAAACTGGAGATACTGGTCAAAGTTCATACCCTGCATCTGGATTCTCTGAGCGAACTCATTCACCATCTGCTCCTGCTGGGTGGAAATCATAGCCTCGGGGATCTCCATATCGGAATCGCTTACAATCGCCTCAATGACAGCCACTTCCTTTGCATCCTTTGCTTCCTTTTCTTTCCTCTCTGTCAGTGTAGCCCTCACACTGGCTTTGTATTCTTCTAAGGTGTCAAATTCTGAAATCTCGCTTGCAAATTCATCGTCTAATTCAGGAAGCTCTTTTTCCGTTATTTCTTTTACCGTACATTTAAATACGGCGGCTTTTCCTTTCAGATCCTCCGCCTGATAATTATCCGGGAAGGTTACGTTTACTTCTACTTCCTTGCCAATCTCCGCGCCGATTAACTGCTCCTCAAATCCGGGGATAAAGGCGCCCGAACCAATGGTCAGCGGGTAATCCTCTCCCTTGCCGCCCTCAAATGGCACGCCGTCCACAAATCCCTCGAAATCAAGAACGGTCTTGTCACCATCCTTTACCGGCCTGTCTGTGACGGTAATATTTCTTGCGTTGTTTTCTCTTTCCCTGTTGATCTCCGCATCCACTTCTTCATCGGTAACTACGCTGTCAGCCTTTTCAATCTGAACGCCTTTATACTTGCCAAGCTTCACCTCCGGCTTAATTGCAACCTCCGCCGTAAAGATAAAAGGTTTGCCCTTTTCAATCTGTGTAACATCTATGGCAGGTCTCGATACTATATCCTCACCGCTCTCCTCCACCGCTTTTTCGTAAGCGTCGGGAATCAGCTCATTGGCAGCATCCTCATAAAAAATTTCCGGCCCATACATTTTTTCTATCATCTGACGAGGCACTTTCCCCTTACGGAAACCCGGAACGCTGATTTTATTCTTGTTCTTTAAGAATGCATTCTGTAATGCTTTTTCCAGTTCTTCCGCTGAAACTTCAATTGTAAGCTTCGCCATATTTTTTTCCAGTTTTTCTACCTGTACGCCCATTGTAGTACATCCTCCTTAAAATCCTCTATCCGTTTATCTCTTTACTGTTTCGGAATTGTTTTGACATCAATATACGAGTTAATTCCATAAATACCCACAGTCATTATCCGATTATAGCATACCTGTAAAAAAAATACCAGATTTTTATTTTGGCTTTTCCGCGTTTTCTGTTGCTTTTTCTTCTCCATCCTTTTATACTGATTAATGATTTCAGGAGGTGTCATTATGAAAATTTCAACAAAACAATTAATGCAAACGGCGTTGCTGCTTGCCATTTGCATTGCAAGCCAGTTTTTAAAAAACCTTTCCGTATATTTAACCGGGCCGGTGGTCAATACCACCATCATTATTGCGGTGCTGGCCGTTTCCCTGTGGAGCGGGCTTATTATCAGCATCATAGCGCCTGTCACCGCATTTTTTATTTCCGGTTCGCCTCTTATGGCGGCCATCCCCCTTATGTTTCCTGCCGTTATGGCCGGAAATGCCATTTTAGCGCTTAGCGTATGGTATTTTCAGAACCATTTCCATTTTCGCTATAAGCTCCCGGCCGGTTTGCTTGCAGGTTCCCTGTTAAAGGCCGCTTTCATGGGGATTGTGATTGTGCTTATTCTGCTTCCTTCCTTTGGCGCAGGTGTAGCGGCGCATCTTCCAAAGCCGGAAGCCCTGCCTGTGGTCCTGGCAGCCGCGCGGATTACCTTTTCCATTACGCAGCTGATAACGGCTCTTACCGGAAGCGTCCTCGCCTATATCATATGGATACCTCTTCAAAAATATTTACATAAGGAAGGGTAAAAACAATAACCGTTTTTTGCATATCATTTTACAGCGTCAAAAACAGCCCGCCTGCTTAATGCAGACGGGCCATTCTTTTTTCATTTAAAAGCTGTGTTATTTCATAGATTCTTCTTGCTTCTTGATCATTCTACGAACCATCTCGCCGCCGATAGAACCAGCTTCCTTAGAAGTTAAATCGCCGTTGTAGCCTTCCTTCAGGTTAACACCAAGTTCAGAAGCAACCTCTGTTTTGAAACGGTCCATAGCTGCCTTAGCTTCAGGAACTTCTACTCTATTAGATTTGCTGCTAGCCATCTTTTTCACCTCCGTTATTATTTTTGACTGCCTGTTGCAGCCCTGCTTCAAGATAAGCGTTTCGGACTTTACGCTTATCTCGAAGTTTCCTCCGTTCAAGGCGCTGTCTTAATCACTTATCTTGTTCATAGTATTAACGGTGTTCGTGAAAATATTATGGTAACTTTTTCCGCTTTCAATTCCATTTTAAAAATCAGGCATAGAACGGATTATAGATGGAAAAGACAAAATAAATTTTTAAAAGCTGCGAATCTTATCGTTTCCCGTATCCAATGTATTTTCTATGGAACGGACCCTGACATAATAACCATAATCGGCATTCACCCGGACAAAAACTCTGTCTCCTTCTTTATGTCCCATAAGCGCTTTTCCGATTGGCGATTCGACGCTCACAAGTCCTTCTAAAGAATTTCCCCGCATGGTTGTCACAATTTTATATTTTTCAACGGAGCCGTCTTCCTCAAACTCCACTTCTACCGTATTGTTCATGCCGATCTCATCCTCTTTGGAATCATCCGATATGACCTGAGCCGTTTTAATCATCCGTTCTAAAAAACGTATGCGGCTTTCATTTTTGTTCTTTTCCCTTTTTGCCGCATAATATTCAAAATTTTCGCTCAAATCTCCATGGGCTCTGGCCTCCTTAACGGACTCTAAAAGCTTTGGACGTATTACCAGCTTCCTTTCTTCAATTTCAGCCTCCATGGCCGCAATATCCTTTTGGGTTAACTGATTAAACATTTTATAACCATGCTCCCTTCCTGCTCCGATTCCTTAGTTCCTTTTAGCGCATATGCTAATAAATCCCCATCCCGCCCGCCTCAAGCTGAGCCTTTACCAGTTTCTTACACAGATACTGAATCAGGTCTTTTCTGGTAATTAAGCCTATAAAATGCTTCCTGTCATCCACCACCGGAACAAAATTCTGGTTCATTGCTTTGTTGAGCAAATCCTCCATATTAACATCCACTTCAACAGGCTCATTGTCGCGCATCCGCGGAACCTGCGTCATGAGGATTTCCTCCGCCTCCCGCAAAGACAAGTCGTCCTGCTCCTTGATATACCACAGCAAATCACCCTCCGTCAGGGTGCCTATGTAACTTCCATCCTTCCTTGCTATGACCGGAATTGCGGAATACCTGTGGTTTTCCATTTTTTCCAAAACCTGACGCAGCGTATCCGTATCATAAACATACGCCACTTCACTTTTCGGCGTTAAAAAAAATAATATGTTCATTTAACTATTCTTTTGTACCCTTTCCAGTTATTTCCATCTTTAAAGCTTTGTCTCAAAGACAATTTTTTCCGCCATAGCCGCGCTGGCCTTACTGTCCGTCAGATATTCAAGCAGAGCCAGCCCAAAAGCAATCGAGCATCCCATCCCTCTGCCTGTGATAATATTTCCATCCCGCACCGCCGGCTCGCAGGTTACAACAGCTCCTTCAAGCTGATCCTCCATACCGGGATAGCAGATTGCCTTCTTTCCTTTTAAATGGCCCCTGTGTCCTAAAATCGTGGGAGCCGCACAGATTGCGCACACTGCCTTTCCCTCCGCCACAAAAGCGTCCACCTGTTTCATCAAAGACTCACATGCCTCCAGATTTTGGGTTCCCCCAAGTCCTCCGGGAAGTACAAGCATGTCTGCTTCCCCAAAATCCACATCTTCAAGCAGTTCATCCGTTACCACCGGGATTTTATGGGATCCCATAACCGTCTTATCCCCCATAATGGATACCATTCTCGTATCGATTCCCTGCCTGCGCAAAATGTCAACCACCGTAAGGGCCTCAATTTCTTCAAAACCTGTACCAAAAAATACACATACTTTACTCATGCTAACCTCCAATCTCACTGTTCGGCAACTTTATCCTATTTCATAAATCCGGCGCTTTTCACCGACCGGTCAAAGACCCTGCAGCAAAGCGCAACACATCTTCGATGTGCAGGTATTTGACCCTCGCGGCATTCGTCGGATGTCTAAGCCAACCGTTGGTTGGCTCCAGGCAGCCGCCTGGCTCATTGCCCGCGGAAATAAATTACTGTGCCGCTATGAATATTCTACCATTTTATACACGGAAATTCCAATTAACGATTTGTAAATTTTCTTAAGGAAGACTATAATGAATATCAGAAACAAACCCTGTCACGTCCTGAAAACCGGTTTAATGAAAAAAGCCCTGCCTTTTAGGACGTTTCCCGGGGCTTTTAAGGCATTTGAAGTATAAAGAAAGGATCCCTCATTATGGAAATTGAACGCAAATTTTTAACGAAAGAACTCCCCGCCGACCTGGACGCTTATCCATGTCTTGTGATTGAACAAGCTTATCTTAATACCAATCCGACCATCCGCATCCGAAAGCAGGACGATACCTACTATCTGACCTATAAGGGAAAGGGACTTATGGCCAGAGAAGAATACAATCTCCCTTTAAATAAGGAAGCTTATCATCACCTGCTTCAAAAAGCGGACGGCAATATCATTACCAAAAAAAGGTATCTGATCCCTGTTGAAAATCCATCCTTTTCCGATAACTATGTGCCTTTTAAGGCGCCTGAAAAGCTCACCGTGGAACTGGATGTCTTTCAGGCGCCCTTCGCTCCTTTAATCATTGCGGAAGTAGAATTCCCGGATGAAGAAATGGCAAATGCCTTTCTTCCTCCTTCATGGCTGGGCGAGGATGTAACAAACGATACTGCCTACCACAATGCCACCTTATCCCAAAAAATATTTTAACAACTCTGCTATTTATCGGGAAACCCTGCCATACAGCTTACAAAGTTCATATATCCTTTTGGCAAGCTCATCATTTGCCTGTCCCTTCACCATTCTCCACTTCCAGTTATTTCCAATGGTGGAGGGCAGGTTGATCCTGGCTTCCCCGCCAAGGCTTAGGTAATCCTGCATGACAATAACCGCCGTATCGGCCACGCTTGCAATGGCAGCCCGGATAAAATTCCATCCGACCTCTTTTCCGCTTTTGATATTTAAATATGCTTTTGCAAACCGTTTGTCTTTTCGACCAAGGGAGTCAAACCATCCGAGAGTGGTGTCATTGTCATGGGTTCCCGTGTAAACAATACAATTCTGAGGATATTTGTGCGGCAGATAATCGCTGTCACCTTCCGCGTCAAAAGCAAACTGCAATACCTTCATCCCCGGATAGCCGGTTTTCTTTACCAGCTTAAAGACCGAAGGAGTCAAATATCCCAAATCCTCCGCAATCACGGGCTTATTCCCAATTTCTTTTTTCATAACCTGAAACAAATCATAGCCCGGTCCTTTTTCCCATCTGCCAAACTCGGCTGTCGTATCTCCAAAGGGAATGTTGTAATATTCATCAAATCCTCTGAAATGGTCAATTCTCACCACATCATATAGCTGATAGCAGTAGGAAATTCTCTTCATCCACCACTCATAACCTGTCTCTTTGTGATAATCCCACCGGTACAAGGGATTTCCCCAGAGCTGTCCGGTAGCCGAAAAAGCGTCCGGCGGGCACCCCGCTACGCCCGTGGGCATCCGGTTTTCATCAAACTGAAAAAGCTCCGGGTTCGCCCACGCGTCCGCACTGTCAAAGGCCACATAAATTGGGATATCGCCAATAATCCTGATTCCCTTATCGTTCGCATACTTCTTAAGATGCGCCCACTGCAGGGCAAACAAATATTGCTGAAATTCATAAAAAAGAATTTCTTCCTTCAATTCTTCCCTGCATCTTAAAAGAGCTGCCGGTTTTCTAAGACGGACGTCATCCTCCCACTCCGACCAGCTTTTCCCCTGATGGGAATCCTTTATCGCCATATAAAGCGCATAGTCCGGGAGCCAGTAATCATTTTCTTTTACAAAATTTAAAAAACCTTCTTCCTCTTCTATCTTACTGTTTCGAAAAGCTTCCTTTAATACCGTAAATCTTGACCGGTAAATCTTTTCGTAATCCACATATGCCTCGCTCCCGCCCCAATCGCATTCCTCGCACCGCTCTTTAGATAAAAAGCCCGCTTTAATCAGAGCTTCCAGATCAATATAATAAGGATTCCCTGCAAAGGTGGAAAAAGACTGATAAGGAGAATCTCCATAGCCCGTAGGGCCTAATGGTAAAATCTGCCAGTAGGTCTGGCCCGCCGCTTTCAAAAAATCCACAAATTCATAGGCTTCCTTTGAAAACGTTCCAATCCCATAAGCGGACCAAATACCGGATATTGGTAATAAAATACCGCTTGCTCTCATAAAAAATCCTCCATGCTTCCAATAACCTGCCAATTTGGGCGTTAAGCCTTAACGCTCCATCTTCCAGAATGCAGCGCTGTAAGGAGGTAATTCGCTTCCGCCTCCAAAATCATGCAATTTACCGCTAATCAGGTCATCCGCCTGTCCGCAGCCTGCGTCAAAATGCGCCACATAGGGCTCGCTGTCCGCATTAATTGCAACCAGAACCCTCTCTTTTTCTGTTTTTCTTTCAAAAATACACTGCTTGTTGGTAAGAACCACCGAGCGGAAAGAACCGTAATTGAGCGCCTCCGACTCTTTTTTTGCCTTGGCCAGTTTGCTGATCCACTCTGAGAGCTCATTAAACACCGGTTCCTCAAAGCTCGCCCTGAGGGCCGGGTCTCCTTCGCTCTTATTGGCCTTCGCGCCCCACTCGCTTCCATAGTATACGCAGGGAATGCCCGGCATGCCAAAGCACAATGCATAAATCAAAGGAAGATGCTTTTCATTGGTGAGGATGCTTGCCACCCTGGTAACATCATGGTTATCCACAAAGGAAAGCATATGCTTGCCTTTATAAAGGGTCCAGTTCTCCGGCCCAAACTGACGAAGCAGGGAATGGATAATTTCAAACATATTCATGCTGTTAAAGCTGGAATACAACCCTTTATAACATTCATAGTTAGTGGCAGAATGGAGCATCCCGTCGTTGACCATGCGGTTATAATCTCCATGGAGCATCTCTCCAAGCAGGTAAAAATCGGGCTTTAATCCTTCCGTAAAGCTGCGCAGCCTTCTGACGAAATTTTCATCCAGGCAGTAAGCTACATCCAGTCTCAATCCGTCAATGTCAAACTCCTCCACCCAGTAACGAACAGCATCTAAAATATGATCTACCACCTCGCCGTTTTGGAGGTTCAGCTTCACCAAATCATAGTTGCCCTCCCAGCCTTCATACCACAGCCCGTCGTTGTAATTGGAATTTCCCCCCAGGTTAATCCGAAACCAATCCAGATAGCGGGAGTTTTCCCTGTTCTTTACCACATCCTGAAATTGATAAAAGCCTCTGCCCACATGGTTAAACACTCCGTCCAGCACCACTCTGATACCATTTTCATGCAGCTTTTCACATACTTCTTTAAAATCCTCATTGGTTCCAAGACGGGTATCAATTTTCTTGTAGTCCCTTGTATTATAGCCATGGGTATCGGACTCAAATACCGGGGAAAAGTAAATTGCATTTATCCCCAGCTTCTTCATATGAGGAATCCATTCCTCCACCTTTTTGATTCTGCTTACCGGTACGCCGTCATTTTCAAAGGGCGCTCCGCAAAACCCCAAAGGATAAATTTGATAAAAAACGCTTTCATATGCCCACATAATGAATCCTCCATTCTTAATAGTGGCCCGTGAATTGGGATGTAAATCGATTTCCTTTTTTTACGTAACAGATGGGCCAAACTGTCATTTAGTTTACCATATTTTCACCGTACGCGCAATAAATCCTGGAAATTGTCTGAACTTATGTATAACTATTTGGCCGGGACTTTGCGTTTACCGCAAAATCCGTAAGAACACGCCTATTTTGCCGGGAGTAACCGGAAAGCGTACCGATACGGTCAATTTTAACGTTGTTTTTATTGACCGAATAAGTACTATTTAAATTTTGAAACCTTGCACTTTCAATTTTTCACTAAAAATCATCCACATGATTTTTTGCTAAAAAGAACAAAATCACAAAGAAATCCCCAATTTCCACAGAGTTATCCACAATGACATGTATGTCGTTTATTATGACCTCTTCATCTTTTCCTTAAAAATGCGACGTCATTTACTGTGAAATCCTGCAATTTTCTCCATTTTCCCTGTTCTGTGCCTCAAAATCACAATGCAAAAAAGAAATCCACAAAAGGAAAAGGCATATGGAGTTATCCACATGCCTTAGGGTATATTTAAATTTTAGCTCATAACCATTCGTTCCAAAAGCGTTCTACCCTCCTGCCAATCTGTTCAAGAGATATTCTCTCGTAGTTTTCCCACTCTCTTGGAAACAGCTTAAGATAAGAAGCGCTTAAAAACCTTTCGTCTAACAGGACAATGATCCCAACATCATCCACTGTCCTGATTACTCTGCCCGCCGCCTGAAGCACTTTATTCATTCCCGGGTATTTATAGGCAAAATCAAAGCCGCTTTCCCCTCTTGCATCAAAATACCCTTTCAAAATCTCCCGTTCATTGCACACCTGCGGCAGGCCCGTCCCCACAATAATCGCACCGATAAGGCTATCCTTCTTAAGATCAATTCCCTCGCTGAAAATTCCCCCAAGCACGCAAAATCCCAGCAGCGTTTTTCCCTCTTTGCCCTCTCCTGCAAATCTGGCAAGAAATTCCTCTCTGCTTTCTTCTTCCATGCGTTCTTCCTGCAAAAGGCATTCCACCTTTTCGGTATCCAAAAAGTGGCTGCAGTACCTGTCATATATATTTTTTAAAAATACATGGGAAGGGAAAAACACCATATAATTTCCCTCCCGCTGGGTGATAACATTGTGGATATAGGCGGCAATACTATGATACTCTCTATCCGAACGCCTTGTATACCTGCTGGTCACATCGTCGGCTACAAATATTCTTTTTTTCTCCGGATCAAATACGGAATGGGCATAGACCTCGTAATCCTCCGCTTCCCCTCCAAGCAGCCGCTTATAATACTGAATGGGCAGTAAGGTAGCGGAAAATAAAATCGTGCTGCGGCCCCGCATCATACACTCCCGCAGGTTTTTGGACGGATTCACACAAAAAAGCCTGATGGAAAACCCTCCGTCCGACTCAAGCTGGGTGTAAACCACATAATTTTCATCCAGCTTATCATTAATTAACAAAAAATGGGAAACCTCAAAGTAAAAGTCCAGCACCTCTCCCCGCACAAGACCTTCCTCATTATCCTCCAAATAATCCTCCATAACGGCGGAAAGCCTTGTCAGCGACCGTATAAACGGCGCTATGTCTTCCTCGTCAAGATATGCATAGTCTTCGCACTGTCTTTTTAACGTCAAAAGCTCTCTGTTGCACGCCTCAAGCTGACGGTATAGTTTGACCTCATATTCCTTTACCACCTTTTTCAAAGCAAGAAAATCTTCCTTTTTTAAAACCGCACTGTACATATCCCTGCCCCGATCCACCAGGTTATGCGCCTCGTCAATCAAAAATAAGTAATCTTGCTTAACTCCCTCCGAAAAAAAGCGTCTTAAATACACATGTGGGTCAAACAGATAATTATAATCTCCAATCACCCCATCGGCAAAAAGGCTCATGTCAAGGCACAGCTCAAAAGGGCAGACCTGATGCGTCCTTGCACAGTTTTCTATCGCTTCTCTGTTAAAATTGTCCGAATGAGTCAACAGCTCGTAAATGGCATCGTTGACGCGATCAAAGTGCCCTTTAGCATAGGGGCAATATTCAGGATTACACTCTGTCTCCTCCATGAAGCAGATTTTATCCTTAGCGGTCAAAACCACAGATTTAAATTTCAGTCCCTTCTTCCGCATCAGCTCAATCGTATCATCCGCTACCCTTCTGGTGATTGTCTTTGCAGTCAGGTAAAAAATTTTTTCCGCTATTCCCTCCCCAAAGGCTTTTATTGCCGGAAACAAGGTGGAAATTGTTTTTCCCACGCCGGTAGGCGCTTCAATGAACAGCTTCCGTTTGTGATAAATGGTTTGGTAAACATAAGCTGCCAGTTCTTTTTGCCCTTCACGGTAAGGAAAAGGAAAAGAAAGGCTTTTCATAGACGCCTGTCTTTCCTTCTGCCATGCAAACTGGAAATCCGCCCATTTTCTGTACTGCCCCATCAGCTCGCCAAACCACTCCTCCAATTCATCCTTTTCGAATGCAAAATGAAAATATCTGATTTCCTCCGTTTCAATGTTGCAGTAAGTAAGCCGTACTCTTATATGCCTCAGCCCGTTTTGAGTTCCGTAAATATACGCATAGCATTTTGCCTGCGCCAAATGCACCGGCGCCGCTTCCTTCATCTTGTGGATATCTCTGTAGGTTCCCTTGATCTCATCTATGGTCACCGTCACCAAATCTCCCCTGTCCGGCTCTCCTTCCATAACCGGCAGCGGGGGCGGATACACCTTATCGCCTCCCTGGCTTACAATAATGCCATCCGCCCTTCCTTCAATATGTATCTCATAATCCGGCGTCTTTTCAATATGGCGCAAAAAAACCTCCGCATGATAATCCGCCCCCATAGCGCGCTGAATCATGCGATGAATCCTTCCGCCCTCCTGCATGGCATTTTCAGGAGCTGCCGCTCTTCTATTGTCTATATTTCCGGAACGAAGAATAAACTCCACCAGATTCCTTACCGATATATGTATCTCCATTTAGATCCGTATCTTTCTTATCAGGCGCTGATGCAAATATTGCCGCACAAATTTTTATCCTTTATTTCTTATCCATTGTACTTTATTTTGGGTGTTTATTCAATTACCCGCATCCTCTATTTCTGCAAAGATATTTCTGTTTTATTTCCCGTATAATACTTCCATTCCCACCGCTGCATGCCAAACAAAAAAACCGCCGAAAGACAGGGATTTTACGAGAGCACAAAAGCCCTTCGTGAAAGTCCCGCCTTTGGCGGTCTTATAGTTTGACAAAAATTCCGTGTAAATTTATTTGTTAAGCGCCCTAATAGGAATCACACTAACATACGGGAGCTAAACGATTCACCATCTTTTCAAATTCCGAATTATAACCATTATAGGCCACTGTCAAAGTCCTATTTAAATCCAATCCCAGCACACCAACAATAGACTTGGCATCCACCGTGAATCTGTTGTAAGAAATGTCGATATCAAAATCACATCTTGAAGCCGTAACTACAAAATCTTTCACATCATCCAATCCTAACTTTATCTTTCTCTGCATCATAGTTATCACCTTTCCTTCTTGTCAACGGGTGTTGGAAAACGTTTTCTGGTTTAGAAGAAAGATTACCACTCAATTGAAAATTTGTAAAGTATTTTTTTTAATACATCTTTTTCACATACACTCTGCCAACAGCAATTTGTATAAATCATGCCCGGCTGTTTTATGCTACTTGATCCTTTCGCCCACATCTGCAAACTTCACAAAACATTTTCCACAAATAAAATAGCGCACCCATTATACACATCTGCTAAAAGAATATATTATTAATATCCATTATCACCAAAATTTCTATTTTTATACCCCCGCATACCGCAAGCTGCGCTTGCGGTACTGCCACCGATAAAGAGTTTGGAAGTTTACTTCCAAACTTTATACTCCCCCCTGACTCCGCTCTGCGAAATCACAAATCCTGACGAAGAATGCCTGTTTTCCAAGGCATTCTTCTAAGTGTGAAGATAGCTTGCTTTGCAAGCTTTAAAAGTTCTTAGATGGCGTTTTGGGACATCTTAGAACTTTTCTTCACACTAAATTCTGTCATATACTCGCGGTATCTGATTGGCAGCATACCGCGCTGCAATCCATAGTTTTTACGTTCTTTTATTGCTATTGTATGAAAAAAGCAGCTAAACAGTTCGCTGTACCTCTTCTCCCCCTCTGAAAATACGCGCTCCGGCTGTCCCATTTTTCCATCGCCCCACACCAAATACCAGTCCTTCCCGGCCGGATGCACGGCATAGATATCCCGTTTTTCGTCATGTATCACAAAATTTTCCAGGGGGAGCCTATCTGCAAAATGCGGTACAATAAAGGTAAGCACATTATTTTTAGGCCCAATCATCGCATATAAGATTCCACTTTCCAGTTCCTTAAAACGTAAGAATTCCACATGGTAGTGGGCTTCATTGGCGGTAAACCGGGCCATTTCAAAGACTCTGTGAATATAGGGGTTTGACAGATTTCCCATAAGCTCCTTTTTATTTTTCATGGAAAATCCCGCTACCACCGCCTTATACACTGCCTCCCCCTTATCCGGATCCCCGGAGCAAAGTGCCCGGCAGATAGACAGATACGCCTCCCGGCCAAATTCCCTTATGATGGTTCCGGCCACGCTGGCCGTCTTTTTTTCATCCGGATAACAAGTTTCGTAAATGGCAAAAAGCCTGTAATTTTCCTCCTCACCCACGCAAATGTGTATTTGCTCATGGGGCTTTTTTTTGAGATACGCATCATATATCCCTGTAAAAATTCCCTCCAGGGAATCCTCGCATACTAAGTAATATTCTTCCATAAAAACCCGTGCCTTTCCGTGTTTTACAATAGTCGGATGCAAAACAAATCCTAATCAACAATGACTGCCTTTTCGGGCAGTTTTACAACTTTCACTGCGCCGCCTGCATATCGTCAAACAGTGACAGCTGCCTGTAAGTCATGCCGTCCCTGTCAAAAGGCAGTTTTTCTTTTCTGTCAATCAGATTTCGCGCAATGTAATCCTCCTCAAGCTTCGTCGGGTACATCATCTTTCCATTACAGGTGATAAAGTACAGCGCCCTTTTTAGCACCACGCCAATTTTCTTAAGATCCCCAAAGCCAAGGTTCCCATTGCGTCTTGCTCTCACGATCCGCTGGGCGCTTTTAACGCCAATTCCCGGTACCCGCAAAATATTTCGGTACTCCGCTCTATTAATCTCAACGGGAAACTGTTCCAAATGACGCAGCGCCCAATCTGCCTTCGGATCTAACAATACATTAAAATTGGGCTTTTTCTCACTTAAAAGCTCCCCGGCCTCAAAACCGTAGAAACGAAGCAGCCAGTCGGCCTGATACAGTCTGTGTTCCCGCAGTAATGGCGGCCCCTCAGGCAGCGCCGGCAAATCCTTATCTGCATTGACGCTGACAAAAGCAGAATAGTAAACTCTTTTCAGCTCAAACTTTTTGTACAGGTTCTCGGCTACCGTCATAATCTGGTAATCGCTCTCCGGGGTAGCGCCCACAATCATCTGCGTGGACTGCCCGGCAGGCACAAAGGAGGGCGCATGCTTATAGACCGTAATCTCGTTTTTATTTTGTGTGATTCCCTGTTGAATCTGG
>ERZ777011.2665-NODE-2665-length-13378-cov-15.952863_pt1 | contig 13378 bp, 16 predicted proteins | sample MGYA00374964_ERZ777011 | MGnify/ENA primary metagenome ERZ777011 (study PRJEB29310, sample SAMD00008975) | mouse gut metagenome | study: EMG produced TPA metagenomics assembly of the Metagenome analysis of fecal microbiota from mouse which was promoted...
TTTTATATAAAAATAGTTGGAGTTTTTACACCCCAACTAAAGTTGTTGAACCAATATACTTAGTAAGCCTAATTTTTTTATATTAAATTGTATTTTTCTATTCCGTTAGCAATATTCTTGCTTTGAAATTTTAAATCTAAATGCCATCTTTTATAGTACTTCTTATTTTTTATATAAAAATAGTTGAAACTTGTAGTACAGCAACTAACATTATAGAACCATATAAATATACTATTCTAGTATAGAAAGTAACAGTTTTATTAAATATTTCTATTACTTTTTATAAAAGTTGTAACCTTTTTTGATATAATAGGATTATATAAGTGAAGGTACTTTTTATTAAGGAGTTTAGATCTAAATTGAACAATGAAACAATAGAATCATTTGAAGAAGAAGGAATATTAAATATTGAAAAAGTAATTAATGGATATAATGCTTATATTTATAAGATATTACAAAATAGCATATCAAATGAATTAGATATTGAAGAAATTCTATCAGATGTGTTTGTTATATTTTGGAAGAAACATAAAGAATTAGACAAAAGAACAAAGGTAAAGCCATATTTAGCGGGAATAACCAAAAATTTAATTAAAAAGAAATATGCAAATTATAGTATAAACGTCGAAAATATTGATGATTATGAAAATGAGATGGTTTATAATATTGCTACTGAAGAATTAGTTGAAAATAAAGAGAAGTCAAAAATAATATCAAAAACATTAGCCAATATAAAAGAAATTGATAAAGATATTTTTATAATGTTTTATTATAAACAGAAGAAAATTAAAGATATAGCACGAATATTCAAAATATCTGAAACAAAAGTTAAAGTAATATTACATAGAGTAAGAAAATCCATAAAAAAGAATTTAAAAGAAAGAGGGTATAACTATGGAAAATAATGAATTAAACAAGAGAATTATTGAAAATGTTAGAAATAGGGTAGTTATATCTAATTTGGAAAGTGAGGAGAATATGAAAATAAATAAAAGAAAACAAATTTTATCTATTGCTATTGTAATGTGTGTTATGCTAACAGGAAGTTTTACAGTAAATGCAGCTACGAATGGAGAATTAGCTGAAAAAGTAAAAGATACAGTGCGAGTTATATTTACTGACAAAGATGGAAAGCAAGAAGAAGTAAAAGGAACAACCTATACAGATTCTAATAATCATATAATAGAAAAATATGAGTTAGAAAAGAATGGTGCTGAATATAGGATAGAGGTAGATAAAAATGAATTAGAAGGAGAAAATTTAACATTTCAGGGAAATATAAGTGATGGAGAAACAAGTTTAACGATAGAAAATAAAAAATAAATAATCAATAATAATACTCTGTACGAAAGTATGGAGTATTTTGCTATGATATAGTATGTATATAGTTCACATCAAACGTTAGCCGTAACCCTATTTGTGGAGTACAAGTTAAAGTACCAAGAATTTTCAAATAACTTAATACTTGACATTTTTCAAGTATTAAGTTATTTTTAGTATGAACAAGTTTATTGTATGTAGAGTAAATATAATATGAAAGATAGAGATAATCGGAGAAACAAATGAGTAATTATAAAGTTTTATTTGGACTTAGAACATTGAAAAATATATTGACTAATTTTGTAGATAGTTTTTTAGTGTTATATTTTTTGGACATTTCGGATAGTAATATTTTGCCATTAGGAATATATAAACTAGTAGCAATAATTGCAATATATAGTGTAATATATTTGACAAAGAATTTCGCAAAATCTCAGCATAGAGCTAATTTAATGAGAATAGGAATTATATTAGATTTTATATATTTTTTAACTATTATATTATTAAAAGATAAAATTGTAGATTATATATATTTAGTAGGATTATTGTATGGATTAGAAGAAGGATTTTATTATTCAGTATATAATATACTTGAATCTGATGGAATTACAAATGAGGAAAGAGCAAAATTTGCTGGTACATATACAGCAGTAGAATCGATTTTATCAATTGTTTTTCCTTTAATATTTGGAAGTCTAATATATGCAACCAGCTTTTTAAAAAGCTTAATAGTTGTTTTTATAATAATTTTATTAAGAATTGCATTATCATTTATGTATAAAGACAATAATGTTCCTAAGAGTAATAAAATAAATATGAAAAAATATTTTGAATTAACGAATAAAGATAAAAGATTCAAGCAGATGTATAAGTTGGAATTTTTAAACGGAATTGTTTATTCAGAAGCTGCATTTTCATACATAGTAACCATATATATAATAAAAGTATTTTTAAATAGTTTCAGTTTAGGTGTGTTTACTTCAATATTTAGTATAATTACTTGTATTATTGGCATTTTATTTGCAAAGTTTATAAAAAAAGAAGATTATGAAGTTGCAATAAAAATTTCTATGATGTTTACAATTATATTTTTGTTTTTCATGATTTTAAATTGTAATCCAATAACAATAGTATTGTTTAATTTATTCCAAACAATATCTAAAAAATTTAAAAATTTGATAACTGGAAATAATCAAGCTAATTTGAGTAATTATAAAGAAATAGCGAAAGAATATAAAACAGAATATTGGTTAGCAAACGAATCAGCACTTGTAATTGGTAGAATAATAAGTGGTATTATATTTATTTTGCTCTCTTGTATTAATTTGACTATAATGATAATTGTATATGCTTTATTCTTGATATTATTTGCAACTAATTCTATAAAATTACAAAAAATGCTAATGGAAAAAGAATTACAGATTTAGTATATATAAATAATGATAGGAGCAGATTTACATGGAACTATTTAAAAAATTTAATGAAACTATTTTTTATAAGAATGATAGTGAATTAGAAAAACAAGTAACAGTTTTACAAAAATTAAACAAAGAATATCCTAATAATGATATTATAGCAAATAAATTAAAACTATGTGAAATAGGTTTAAAAGGAGAAAAAGAAATTGAATTTGAGTTAAAGAATGCTAATATTGGAATGTATGTATTGCATGATATAAATCTTGAATATGAAGAATTAAAAGCTCAAATTGATTATATTGTAATAACACCTGCTTATGTTTATTTTATAGAATGTAAAAATCTTATAGGTAATATTACTATAAATAATAGAGGTGAATTTATACGAGATTATACACTTAATGGAAATAAAATTAGAGAAGGTATATATTCATCATTAAGACAAGCTGAACGACATATAGAAGTGTTTAAGAAAATTTGGAATCAAAGAAATACAAGTATTATTGATAAATTATTTAGGAGCCAAAATTTAGATAATTGGTATAGACCATTAGTTGTTATGGCAAATTCTAAAAATATTTTAAATACTAAATATGCACCCAAAGATGTAAAAAATAAAGTAATAAAATCAGATTTACTTGTAGATTATATAAAAAAAGATATTAAAAAGCTTGATAAAGATTACTTAAATAATCAAAAAATAATGGAAAATATGGCACAAATATTATGCCAGAGCTATCATAAACCTATAAATAAAGATTATGAGCAAGAATTTAGAAAATATGTAAAAAATAATATTAAAGAAGAAAATGTCGATATAGGTGCTTTAAGAGATAAATTAATAGCATTTAGAAAAGAAAAATCTCAAAATAAAAATATACCAATTTATTATATTTTTACTGATGAAGAATTAGAAAAAATTTTAAATGAAATGCCTAAAAAAATAGACGATTTAAAGAAATCAAATATATTAACAGAAGTAAAAATTAAGTTTCATGGTGATGAAATTATAAATATAATAAATTCATATGCTAAATAATAGATAGAATAAATTGAGATAAAAGCCAATATTTGCCTGTAATTAAATTTAAAATATTTCTAATACTATTTTCAGGAGGAACTAGTATTATGGAATATAGAAATTTGCAAAATAACATATTTCAGGAGGAATTTAATGATAGAGCAAGAGGAATAACTAATTGGATAAGAGAAAATAGAGAAAAAGAAGAATGGGCAAAAGATCCAAATGTGTATGAAATGGTAAATGTTTTTTTACTAGGAGCTAAATATCTATCAGAAGGTAAAGACATAGATAAAGAAACTTTAAAAGATATGTGGGAATTGCGTAAGCAAGACTTTGAAAGATGCGGAGTTTCGGAAAATAATTTTGTATATAGAATTTGTGAAGATGCTTATCAAGCGTCACAAGATGGTAGAGCTTTAGTAAATGATGAGGCTTCACATCATGCACTTAGAAAAATGGCTGGAATTGGTTTATATTTAAGTACTCAAAAAACAAGAGAAAATAAAATGGAGTATAATAATCCAGCAGAATTATTAGAATTAGTTGAAGCTTCAAGAACATTAGCAGGTGTGCATCCTGATTTATTTGCTAAATATGGATTTGATAAAAACTTGCCAGCAATTGTAAAGATACAGCCAGAATCAGCATTGTCTACCAGAATTGATAATGGTATGAAAGAAATTTTTGAAGAAAAGCCAAAAGATATTGGAACTATTCAAGAACCAGACAAGGAAATAGAAAAATGAATTACCAAAAAGCTATTCATGAAAAATATTGAATAGCTTTTTGTGTATAAAACTTTTATGCTTTCATTGAAATATTAATTGAATTATTATATAATTACTGACAAGAATAGAATTGAAAAAATAAAGTAATATAGAAGAATTTGAAGGTGAAACTTATGAAAAAAAGTTTAATTGTAGTAGTAATTATAATAATGTTTAGTGTGATTGCTTTTGGTGTATATCAATATTACTTTGGAGCTACTAATAGTGTTCAAATAACTGATTGGTCAAATAAAAATAGAATTGATAAAAATGATAACATGGCGGAAAAAATAAAAATTTTAGTGGTTGGAGTTGAAGAGCAATATTTAAAAGCTGTAAGAATTAGTGATAATCAAATAGGTGAAGAGTTATGTGTTTATTTTTCAGAAGATGGAGATATTGGATTTAAAAGAGGACAAGAGGTGTTAGTTTATTTCAATGGTGATATTCTTACAAGTTGGCCTGCTCAAATTAGTAATCCAGGAAAATAAAGTGATATAGAAATACCCAAATATGTGTTAAAAAATTTTTATAGTTCAAAAAATAATGTTAATATTAATGTAACAGAAATATCTAATAAAGGTATATCATTTACAATAGAAGATAAAAATGATGTAAAATTTGACTATGGAAATACTTATGCACTTGATAAGCAAGTTAGAAATGAAAACTATACAGGAGTTGGAGAGAAAATTGGCGAAGATACTGAATATAGTACATCAGGATATACTTGGAGTAGGTTTAGAATTTTATTATAAAGAACTTCCCAAAATTTCAAATGTTGCAACTAGTGAAACTGTGGAAATAGAAAAGTATAATGAAGATTCAATATTAGAAAATAAAATTGACTGGACATCAATATATGGAGAAATAGGTGAGCGGAAAATATCAATTTATATTTACAGCAAATGATATAGGTGGAATAATAATTGAATTTTTAGTAGACGAAAATGGACAAGCTACACTTGTAGAAGAATAAAAAGGAGATATATATGGAAGAAATAATTTCAAATTCGCCAGAGGAAACAATGGAGTTAGGTAAGAAAATAGCAAGTACTTTAAAAAAAGGAGATGTAATAGTATTAACTCGGAGATTTGGGGTCTGGTAAAACAAAATTAACAGAGGGAATTCTTACATATTTTGGATTAGAAAAAGAAATATCTAGTCCAACATTTACTATTGTTAATGAATATTATACAGATAACTTAAATATATATCATTTTGATGTTTATAGATTAGAAGAGGAAGAAGAATTTTTAAGTATAGGTGGAGAAGAGTATTTTGAAAAGGGAGTATGCCTAATTGAGTGGGGAGAAATGATAGAAAATGTTTTACCTAATATTTATACTAAAATTAGTTTTTCAAGAGACTTAAATAATGAAAATCAAAGAAGAATTATTGTTCAGAAAATTAAAAAATAGCAGAAAATTTGTTTGACAAATCAAATGTTTTGTGATAATATCTTTTTAGTTAATTATGAAGGAGTGATTTGTTATGAGAAAGAAAGACCCAGATTCACTAAATAGAAGAGAAAAAGCAATATTAAAATTTATCGAAAAACAAGTTAAATTAAATGGATACCCACCATCAGTTAGAGAAATAGGAAAAGCTGTTGGGTTAAAATCTACTGCAACAGTTCATGGATATATAGCATCATTAGAGAAAAAAGGATATGTAAAAAAAGAAAGCCAAAAAGGTAGAACTTTAAAATTAATAAAAGGTGGTCTTGAAGAAGATTCAAATCAAGAAACATTTTTAAAAGAAGCATATACAAGCAAAGAAATGGTAGATGTTCCAGTTGTAGGAAAAATTACTGCTGGTGAACCAATTTTAGCTGTTGAAAATGTAACTGATACATTTCCTATTCCAATCGATTTTGTAGGAAATTCAGAAAGTTTTATGCTAACAGTTAGAGGTTGTAGTATGATAGAAGCTGGAATATTAGATGGTGACTATATATTAGTAAAAAAACAAAATTCTGCAAATAACGGAGAAATAGTTGTTGCACTTATTGGAGAAGAGGCAACAGTTAAAACTTTATACAAAGAATCAGATCATATTAGATTACAACCTGAAAATTCTACTATGGATCCAATAATTGTTCCAAATTGTGAAATTTTAGGAAAAGTAATTGGTGTATTTAGAAAAATGAGATAATTATATAAATGAATAATTTATAAAAATGCCCCCATTTTATTTATAAAATAGGGGTGTTTTATTATTTTAGTAATTCTTTTGCTTTTTCATAACTATAAAAACTTCCAATAACAAAATTAATTTCAGAGTTCATTTTTAATAATCCATTTTTAAAAGTTTCTAGTTCTAAGTTATTAGAAGAATTCAAACTTTTTGCATAATCATATAATACTTGTCCTTTGAAAAATTTATTTTCATCAGTTCCATCAGTAAATATAAAAGTGCTATTTTTAAATGCTTGTAGAAGGATATTTAAAATAGTTTTATAGTCTTTTGTAGTAATAATAGAAACTAAGAAAGATTTGCTTTCTGTTTTATACAAATTTTTTACAGTTTCTACAAAATTAATCATTGCATTTTCATTATGAGCACCGTCAAAAATTATTGTAGAATTTGTATGTATTTTTTCAAATCTGGCAGGATGAGTAATATTTTTTAAACCTTCGTATAAATTGTGTTTAGAAACATCAAAAACATTATTATTTAAAATTTCAATACATTTTACAACAATTGAAGCATTTTCAATTTGCTTTTTTCCTTTTAAATTGATAACTAATTTTTTATAATCTAAATAATCAAAATATTGATAATCTCTATCAAAAGAGTAATTACTAATTTCAGCATTTTTAATAATATTTAAGTTCGAATTTTTTTCTTTACAAGTTTTTTCAATAATTGGCAATGCAGGTTGTTCGAAGATAATTGTATTGGAATTATTTTTTATTATTCCAGCTTTTTGAGTTGCGATTTCTTCAATAGTATTGCCCAAAATTGCAGTATGATCTAAACTAATACTTCCAAATACAGAAATTAAAGAATCAACAATATTTGTGCAATCATATAAACCACCTAATCCAGTTTCTAAAATAACAATATCACAGTTGTTTTGTGAAAAATATAATATGGCAAGTGAAGTAAGTATTTCAAAACGAGTAACTTTTCTTCCAGTTTCTTCAAAATAATTTTGTGATAGTTTTTCAAAAGTATCTTTATATTTTAAAAATTCTGTATCAGTTATTTGAATATTGTTTATACAAATGCTTTCATTACTAACAAAGAGATGAGGAGAGATGAATTTTCCTACCTTATAATTAGAAAGCATAAGTACTTTATTTAACATTTCACAGATACTTCCTTTTCCATTAGTACCTGCAATATGAACAAATTTTAATTTTTTTTCTGGAGATCCTAAATTTTTCATAAGATACTGCATTGCATCTAATGTTGGATAATCCGTAGTTTGTATAAATTTTGATAAAAAATCATCTAAACTCATGACATAACTCCTTAATTTGATATATTATGTAAAATATGTTATAATTTATATAGTGTATAAATTTTTTTGCACTAGTCCGATTACAAGCAAAGAAATTACAGGAGGAAAAAAATATGGACTATATTTATTCTATTCAACAGGAAAGTGACAAAGAGTTTCAGTGCCGGTTAGAAGGTGCAAGCGCAGAGGCGAGAAAGGAACTGATAGAGCTTCGCGAGGGGTTCAAAAAAAGACGTAATTACATGGAAAGCACAAGCAGGAGCGATAGGTATTTCGATACCAACTCCGAGAAGGTTACCAAAATCAAAGAATGGTATCCGCGTGTGTATTCCAGCTTGGTCTATCTGTTGCCTAACTTTATCGCAATGCCTGACCAGATGCCGAAGGTAGTGTTAAAACTTGCCAACGATTTGGTTCAGCACTGTTTGCTTCCGGATGATCAGATTCTGTTAGCTTTCTGTTAAAGTATTTCATGTTGATAGCAAACAAATCAAGTGGAGAGAGCGCATGGGCTTACCGTGTGCTCTTAACCATTTTTATTCAATGTAATTTTTATTTTTTAAAGTAAGTTCAATGCTATTTGTTTTCTTAAAAATTGATGTTAGCAAAAATTTAAAAGTATATTTTATATTATCAATAGAATAGCGTTTTAATCCTTTATTTTGAAGTGAAAGCACTGATTGTTCGATTTCTCTTAAAAATATAGGTATAAAAGTAATTGCTATATTTATAAGTAAGCTTATATCAGTAGGGGATATTTTAAATATTTTCAAAGGTGTAAAAAGTTTTTCTAATGATATTAAAATATTTGTAGTGCCCATTTTGTAAGTAAATATGAAAGTTATATTGCATACAAGATATAATCTTACAGAAATTAATATTGCTTCTTTTAAATATCCAAATAATATGTTAAAAATAAAAGTAATTGCGACAATAAAAGTTATTTTATAAAGGTTATTTAAGACACGACTAAATGGAATTTTCAAAGCAATTATTAATATTAAATTTATAATTAGAAAACCTAATAAAGCTATCCAATTTGAAACGAAAAATATACTAGTTGTGTATAAAATAAACATTAAAAGTAATATTAAATTTTTCATTTTTTTAAATCCTTTATATTAAGTTTTGAAATTAGTTCTTGAATTGATAAATCTTCTAAGTTAATATCGATTCCTGACAGATGTAAATGATTAATTAAAGATATAATTCCAGGAAATTCAAAATCTTGTAATTCAGATAAATTATCAATTAAATCTTTTTTATAAAAATCTTTTTTTATTGTTCCATGTTCAAAAATTACTGTTCTATCACAAAGTAAAATTTCATCAATAAAGTTAGTAATGTAAATAATTGTAATTCCACTTTGCTTTAAATTTTTTAATATTGTATAAATTTGTTTTTTAGATACAGGATCTAGCATTGTAGTTGGTTCATCTAATATTAAAACTTTTGGTTGAATAGCTAGTGCACTTGCTATGGCTATTCTTTGCTTTTGACCAAGAGATAGTTCTGTGGTATAAGAGTTTTTAAAATCAAGCATATTGACTTGTTTTAAAGCTTGTTCAATTCTTATATCAATTTCATTTTTTGAAAATCCTAAGTTTTTTAATCCAAAAGCTAAATCATCATAAACTTTATCGAATATTATTTGTGTTTCAGGATTTTGAAACACAATAGCAACATTTTTACGAATTTCTAATGTTTGTTTTTTATCGGATAAATCTAAATTATCGATTAGAATTTTTCCTTCTTTAAAACGTACTAATCCACTAATTAGTTTAGAAAATGTGGATTTACCAGAACCATTTTTGCCAATTATTGAAATAAATTCATTATTTTCAATTTGTAAATTTATATTAGATAAGGCAAAATTGCCAGTTTTGTATTTATAGTTTAAATTTTCTATTTTAATCATTATAAAATCCCTTTATTGTTCAAATAAAAATTTTTGAGATAATGTTTTAATATATTTTGATAAAAAGTATATTATTGCAATTTCAATTGGAAACATTATTAATTTTGTAGCTAGACGACCAGTTAAAACGACAATAAATGCGTTTCCATAAAGTAAAGATAGCATTAAACTCATTATAGGAAGTTCAACTATCCAAAGAGTAAGAGCACAAGCAATACATAATCTAATAAGTAATTGTTTTCCCTCGAAAAATTCACCCTCATTTTTATTGTATAGACATAATCCCAAAATTAAGCCAACAACAGTATCTACAAGGGTAAATCCTATAAAATATTCGCCAAATGGCCAAAGTAAAGATCCAATTAAGTCACCTAGTGTTGCAATAGCACAAGAGTATTTTGGACCAAGTAAAATTCCTGCAATAGCAATAGGTAAAAAACTAAAACTAATTTGCAAGTAAAGTGTTTTGATAGAAACAAATCTATCAAAAATGATAAGTATAGATAGTAATAAACCAGCTAAAATAAGTTTTTTTGTTTTTGACATAAAAAATACCTCCTTTATTAGAGCTTCTAAAAAACATAATAAAGAAGGATAACATCCATATTCATATTATGTTAGCGGAATGCGAAAACAAATAAGCGAATGAAATTCTTGCCTCATTAACAACTTCCCGTTTAATGAGTCTTAACTATTTGAATTCTACTCTAAATCTAAAACAATGATACAAAATTTTTTTTGAAAAGTCAATACATAAGTTGAATAATATGTAAAATTATAGTATAATATGTATATTATGGATAGTAAATATTTAGAGAAATTAGATTTTAATAAAGTTTGTGAAAATTTAGAAAAATATGCTAAGACATATATTGGAAAAGATATATGTCTTAATTTGTTACCGTTAGAAAGTGAAAAAGAAATTGTAAAAGCTTTAAAACAAACAACAGAAGCAAGTACTTTAATTTATAGAAAAGGAAATCTTCCTGTTGATGAAATAGAAAATATAATACCACAAATAAAAAAATTAAATGCATCAAGTAGCCTTTCAATAAAAGAGCTTTTAGATTTAGCTCATATTTTAAAAGTTTCAAGAGAACTAAAAGAGTATTTTTCAAGTGAAGAGATAGACATGTCAGAATTTGAATATTTAAACTCTTTATTTGAACATTTGTATATTAATGTTGGATTAGAAAATAACATATATTCTAAACTTCTAGATGAAAATACAGTGGACGATAACGCTTCTACTGTGCTAAAAAATATTCGTAAAAATTTGAGAAATAAAGAGAAAGAAATTAGAAATAAATTAAATTCATTTTTAAGAACTAAATATGTTCAAGAATCAGTAATTACAATGAGAAGTGGTCGTTTTGTAGTACCAGTAAAAAATGAATATCGTTCAGAAGTAAAAGGATTTATTCATGACATATCTTCTAGTGGTTCAACAGTTTTTATTGAACCAGTTAGTGTATTTGATTTAAATAATGATTTAAGTAATTTGAAAAATGATGAAAGCATCGAAATTGAAAGAATTCTTATGGAATTATCATCTTTATTTTTTGAAATTACTGATATGTTGCAAAATAATATAAATTTAATAGGAATTATAGATTTTATATTTGCCAAAGCTAAATATTCTAATGACATAGATGCTACTGAACCTATAATAAATAGTGAGAAAATTATAGATTTGAAAAGTGCATGGCATCCATTAATTGATAAGAAAATAGCTGTTAAAAATGATATGAAAATTGGAGAAGATTTTTCAAATTTAATTATTACAGGTCCAAATACTGGTGGAAAAACAGTAACAATAAAAACTATTGGACTTCTTGTTTTAATGGCTATGAGTGGTATGCACATTCCAGCTAAGGAAGAAAGTAGTATTTTTGTTTTTGATAATATTTTTGCAGATATTGGAGATGAACAAAGTATAACAAATTCTTTAAGTACTTTTTCTTCACATATGACAACAATTGCCAAAATTTTAGAAAATGCAACAGAACATAGTTTAGTGTTGCTTGATGAATTGGGCTCTGGAACAGATCCAGTTCAAGGATCTTGTTTAGCTATTAGTATTTTAGAAGAGTTGAACTACAAGAATGCAATAACTATTTCTACAACGCATTATCCAGAACTTAAACACTATGCATTAGTAAATGATAATTTTGAAAATGCTAGTGTAGAGTTTAATATAGATACTTTATCACCAACATATCGTTTGCTTGTTGGTGTTCCTGGAAGTAGTAATGCTTTTGATATTAGCGAAAAATTAGGAATTAATAAAAAAATAATAGATAGAGCAAATGAGCTTTTAAGTTCAGATGAAATTAATATAGAAGAATTGCTGAAAAATATATATGAAGATAAAAAAGAAATCGAAAATGAAAAACAAAAAATAGTGGAAAATTCTAAAAAGATAGAAGAATTAAAATATAGTTTAGAAAATGATTTTTCATCTCTAAGAAAGCAAGAACAAGATATTATAAATGATGCAAAAGTTAAAGCAAGAGATATTTTATTAGACGCAAAAGAAGAGGCAAATGATATAATAAAAGAAATAGAAAGTTCTGCAAATACTAAGGAAACTGAACAAGCAAGAAATAAGTTGAACAAAAAAATTAAAGATTTAGCTATTACTAAAAATTATGTAGTAAAAGGTGAAATGCTAAATGCAGAAGATATTAAAAGTGGCATGGATGTTTATATTCCAGCTTTAAATCAGCAAGGAACTATTATAAGTGTAAACAAAAATAAAGCATGTGTTCAAATTGGATTTATGAAAACATATTTTGAAGTTGGAGATTTGCAAAAAGTAGATAGAAAAATAAAAAAAGAAAAAGAGTTTAAAACTAAGAAAAATAGAGAATTTTCTGTAAAATCAATTCCAATGGAGATAAATGTTATTGGGCAAACAGTGGAAGAAGCTTGTTTTGTAGTAGATAAGTACTTAGATGATTGTGCATTAAATGGACTTGCAACAACCAGAATAGTACATGGAAAAGGAAGTGGTGCATTAAGAACAGGAATTCATAAGTTCTTAAAAACTCATCCACATGTTAAATCTTTTAGAGTAGGAACATTTGGAGAAGGTGAAATGGGAGTAACAATTGTAGAAATAAAATAGATATTTTATAAAAAAGAATAAACCAGAATGTCTAGAAAATTTTAACATTGATGAGTATTGTGTGGTAATGAATTAAAAAAATGATTAAAAATTCAAATTTACTATTGACATATTTTAGTTGATAGTTTATAATAATTCTTGTCGTTAAATATAACGATACGCGCCTTTAGCTCAGCTGGTCAGAGCAACCGGCTCATAACCGGTGGGTCCAAGGTTCGAATCCTTGAAGGCGCACCACTTTAATTTAATATTTGGGCAGGTGGTCGAGTGGTTAATGGCACCAGACTGTAAATCTGGCCGCGAGAGCGTACGATGGTTCGAATCCATC
>ERZ777011.2666-NODE-2666-length-13378-cov-3.173084_pt1 | contig 13378 bp, 8 predicted proteins | sample MGYA00374964_ERZ777011 | MGnify/ENA primary metagenome ERZ777011 (study PRJEB29310, sample SAMD00008975) | mouse gut metagenome | study: EMG produced TPA metagenomics assembly of the Metagenome analysis of fecal microbiota from mouse which was promoted...
ATGCAATGTCCGGATAAAATTCTGTGTCAATGGTATATCCTTAACTGCGGCTTCCTCTTCCATCATCCGCAGACCAACATTACTTGCTGTCATTTCCTCAACGTCGCGCACATCGGCCTCGCCGATTACTTTGCCGAACAGCAACAGGATTTCTGTCTGCCCATAAGTTAGCGTGTTGCCCTCGATATGGTTATTATTGTAGTTAAAATCCACGGTAAAACGACGGCTTAGTCTCTCCCGGTCCTTTTCGGACAAGGGTTGAATGTTCTGCCAAGCGGCAAGTGCTTTTTTGATATTGAGATACTTCATACGGAATTCGTGTTACACCCGTGCAAAGTTAATAATAAGTCTCGGAAAAAGGTTGTATTGGTATAACCTTTTATGCGTTTCTTTGCGTTCGTGAGCACTCGGAAATTACGAAAATAGCGTATACTCCCGGAGAAGCCCTTCCTCCGGACGGCGCTTCTACCGGCGCGACAGACCCTTTCGGCCGAAAAAGACCGGAGGCCCCGTTACAGGGCCTCCGGCATAAAGAAAGAAGGTGTCGCAGTCGGTCAGAGCGTGCGGAGGAGTTCGATGAGGAACTTCCAGAACTTCTCCACGGTCGCGATTTCGAGGCGTTCGTCGGGCGAGTGCACGCCGCGAAGCGTCGGACCTACCGAGATCATTTCGAGTGTCGGGTATTTCTCGAGGAAGAGCCCGCACTCCAGACCCGCATGGATTGCCCGTACTTTGGGCTGCGTGCCGAAGAGGCGTGCGTAGGCCTCCTCGGCCACTTTGAGCAGGCGGCTCGAGGGGTCGGGGTTCCAGCCGGGGTAACCTTCGCCATGTTCGACTTCGGCGCCGGCCAGGCGGAAGGCGGCCCCTACGGTGGCTGCGGCATCGGCTTTGGCGCTCTCTACCGAGGAGCGTTGCGAGGAGGTGACGACGATGCGCTCTCCGTCGGCGAACTTGACCGATGCGAGGTTGGTGGAGGTTTCCACGAGTCCCGGCATCGAACGGCTCATGGCCAGTACGCCGTTGGCCACCCCTTGCAGGGAGAGCAGCAATGCGTGCTGGGTGGCGGCGTCGATGACCGTCGCGGGCCGTTCCGTCTCCTTGAGTTCCAGCCGTACGCCGGCATCGGTATATTTATACTCTTCGGCGAACTCCCCGGCCAGCCGTTCGGCCAGTCGCCGCATCGGATCGGCCTGTGCGGCGGGCACGCCGAAGATCGCGTAGGCTTCGCGGGGGATGGCGTTGCGCAGGTTCCCTCCGTCGAAACGGGCGAGGCGCAGCCCCAGCTGCTCCGCGCCGGCCAGCAGCAGACGCGTAAGGAGCTTGTTGGAGTTACCCAGTCCGTCGTTGATGTTGTCGCCCGAGTGGCCGCCCTTGAGGCCGGAGAGATCGGCACGCATCCATACCATCCCTTCCGGGGCGGGTTCCTGGCGGTAGCGGAAGGTCGCCACGGTGTCGATGCCGCCGGCGCAGCCGATGAAGATCTCGCCGTCGTCCTCCGAGTCGAGGTTGATGAGGTAGCGGCCCGAGAGCATGTCGGTGCCCAGGTTGAAGGCCCCCGTGAGGCCCGTTTCCTCGTCCACCGTGAAGAGTGCCTCCAGAGCGGGATGTTCCACGTCTTCGGTCACGAGCAGTGCGAGGGCGGTGGCCATGCCGATGCCGTCGTCGGCGCCCAGCGTCGTGCCGTGTGCCTTCACCCATTCGCCGTCGATGTAGGTCCGGATCGGGTCGTTCAGAAAGTCGAACGTCACGTCGGCGTTCTTCTCGCACACCATATCCATGTGGCTCTGGAGCACGACGGCGGGTTTGCCCTCCATGGAGGGGGTGGCCGGCTTGTACATCACGATGTTGCCGATGGCGTCCTTTCTGTAGTCGATGCCGCGCTTGCGGGCGAACTCCTCCAGATAGGCGATGATCTTTTCCTCTTTTTTCGACGGACGGGGGACCTGGGTGATCTCGTCGAAGATCTCCCATACGACCTTCGGTTCGAGTTTGCTGATCTCTGACATAGTTTGGCTGTTTTTGCGGCGCTGCCTCATGCGGCGGTGCCGGTTCTCCGGAAAGTGTGCCGGGCCGGTCGGCCGTCGCTCCCGTGCAGGGCCTTGATTATCATGTTTAATACGTTGTTTCTGGATTTTCCGCCTTTCCCGGCGGACGGTAACGGAACGTAAAAATAGGGAAAATATCCGTAACTTGCAATCCTCTAAACCGAACGGATATGGACATGACTTTTGCCGACTGCCTCCGGGTGGGGCACGGTTACGACGTACACGCCCTGGCGCCGGGGCTGCGGCTGCGGCTCTGCGGGGTCGATCTGGAACACGACAAGGGATGCGTGGCGCACTCCGACGGCGATGTGGCCGTGCATGCGCTGTGCGACGCCCTGTTGGGGGCTGCGGCGCTGGGCGACATCGGGCTTCACTTTCCCGATACGGCTGCGGAGTACGCCGGCATCGACAGCATGGTGCTGCTGGAGCGTTGCATGGCGATGCTGGCCCGGGAGGGGTTCGGCGTGGTGAATGCCGACGTCACCGTGGCCATGCAGCGTCCCCGGTTGCGGCCCCACATCGACGCCATGCGCCGGAGGCTGGCCGCGGCATTGGGAGTGGAGCTCTCCCGGGTATCGGTCAAGGCGACCACCACCGAGCGGCTCGGTTTCGTGGGCCGCGAAGAGGGGGTGGAGGCCAATGCCGTGGTGCTGATCGCCCGGCGGGGGTAAGACCCGGCCGCCGTGGTCGCGCGGGAGCGGTTTTCCGCTTCCGTTGCGCTTTGCTATTCTTGGAGTCGTACCGTATCGGGGACCGCCGGCTCTGGCCGGGCGGCTTCTTGTCCGTGATGTTTCGTTCTGCGGCCCTCCCTCCCGCGACTTCTCGTCCGGCGGGTATTCTTGCTGCCGGTTCTTTACGGTCGGCCTTTTTTCTGCCGGCCCTTTTTCGGCGGATTTTCATCTGCCAGCTGCCGCCTTTCTCGCACGGGGCCGTGCCCGGCGAAGGCCGTGGGGCCGCCGGGCGCAGTCATTCGATCCGTTCGCCCTCCCTGTCGATGAAATAGGACGTGTCGCCGGTGCGGACCAGGGCGCGGCCGCCGCTGAAGGAGAACCCTTCGTCGTAGCGCAGCTCCGTCAGAGGACGTCCGGTCGGATCGATGAATCCGAATCGGTTCCTGCGCCGGACCAGCAGCGCACCCTCTGCGGGCGGGGCCATCCAGTCGTAGCCGGAGGCGGTCAGCCGTTTGCCGCACCGGTCGTAGAGGTGCCATTCCCCTTCGGCGCACGCCGCCGCCACATTCCATTCGCCGTACCACTCCAGAGCTTCGAAGCGAGGCTCCATCACGTAGTTGCCGCTGCGGTCGAGCAACCCGTATCCGCTTTTGCATGCCACGGCGGCGCGACCCTCGTGAAAATCGCCTGCCGAGGTGAATTGCGGGGCGGTCAGCGGCCGGAGTGCCGTGTCGGCATATCCCCACCTGTCGCCTTTGCGGTATCGTACGACGGTGTCGGCCGGGCGGCCGATGTAGTCGCATCGCCCGGCGTCGAGGAGTTCCGGTTGGGGAGCGGAGGTTTCCACCGCGGTGTAGAGTACGGTGATGTCACGGGCCGTGGCGGCGGGTGTTTCCGTTGGCATCAGGGCCGCCAGCAGGGGCAGCGGGACGAAGGCCAGGGTACTCAGCGAGTCGAGCAAGGCGGCGGTTTCTTCCGGTCCCGGTGGGCGATGGGGCGGCAGGAGGCCGCTTCCGGCTGCGGCCGCAGCAGCGGCGCGTGCCAGGGGAACGTTCCGGTCGAATTCGGCTTGCGTGAGGAGTGCCGTCAACCAGGCGTGGGTTGTCGGGGAGCTCCATAAGGCGTGGAAAAGGGGCGGTATGCAGCCCGAAACGTAGACGGCGAGCGACAGCCTCAGCAGGGCCGTGCGGTCGTTGCATGCGTCGCGGGCGTGGCTGTGGAGGCAGCGGACGGCCGTGGGGCGGGAGTCGGGCGTAACGAGGATGTTGCCGGCTTTCAGGTGTCCGTGGATATACCCCTCGGCATCGAAGGTGCGATACATCGCGGCCAGTCCCTCCAGCAGTCGGCGCAGGGCGGATGCACCGGACCTGTCGAGCCGGGTGCGGACGAAATCGGAGAGTCGCATGCCTCCTGCGGGAAGCCGTTCGAGCAGCAGGTCGGTGCGCAGCGGGGTACCCGTGCCGTCGAAGACCGTCATCTCCTCCCGCAGGTATCGGCAGGGGGCGAGGAAGGCGCTCTGTGCTGCTCCCGGTAGCGGTCCGGGCGAGAGGGGGAGGAGGTCGGCCGCGCCCAGGGGAAACCGCAGCAGGCAGGGCGCACCGTTCACCGTCGCCTCGAAGTCGGCGCTGTCCGACGACACCGTGAAACGGGGCATCCCCCGGGCGTCCGTGAGCGGGACGATATCGACGAGGGTGCGGAACCTTCCCTGCGGGTGGAGCAGGCTTTCGATGATGGCGGAGAGGGCGGGAGCGTTCATATCACGAACGAGGAGCTGGCCGTGCCGATGGTCAGCATGTTGAAGAGCTCCTCGACCGAACAGTTGTAACCGATGGCCCGGAACGGAGGACACGCTCCGGGATGCAGAGCCAGGATCAGTTCGTCGTAGCAGGGCGGCAGCACGCTGGAGAGGTCGTAGAGCAGCTCGGCATACCGGATGCGGGGGAGTTCCGTGCGGTCGGAGGGAAAGAGCTGCGGGGCGGCTTCCGCATCCCGTCCGGCCAGGTGGATGTTGAACAGCAGGGCATTGCCGTCGCGTGTGGCGGCGCTGCGTATCCGGGCGGCCTGGGCGAGGAGCATCCCGGGGTCGGCATCGGAGGCTTCGCCGTCGGTGATGTTGAGGACGATGGGCGGGAAGCTGTCGCGGTTGCGGGGCGCGGCGCACCAGGCCGTTGTCAGTGCGGCGGCTTCGGCCAGCGCTCCGCACATGGGGGTGTCGCCCGTGGCCTGCGGTGCGATCCATTGCCGTTGGTCGTACTCGACGATCGTCGTCCGGCCGCCGGGCAGGGTGCGCACGAGGCGACGCGGCTGCGAGGGTACCGATTGCCGGGCCAGCTCGTCGATGCCGGCGAAACGTTCCTTTCCGCCGGCCGGAAGCAGGGGATGTACCCCTTCGCCGGAGTAGCCGATGACGGCGATGTCGAAATAGTCCTTCAGACCGTCGTCGCGGCGCGAGCGGTTGATGAGCTCGCTCAGAAGCATGTTGATGATGCAGGCGACCGCATCGGCTTTCCGCATGAGCGTACCGCCCAGCAGACACTCTTCGGCCATGGAGCCGGAGCGGTCGCAGAGGATGATGAACGCGGTGCGGTGTTCTCTGCTTATTTTCGCGTGGTACATCGTATCGGTTTTTTCGTTGTTGCCTGTTTCGTTTCCCCGCTTGTCGAGGGCCTCCGGCGGGGCTCGTCCTGCCGTTCCCGCCTGAGGGAGGGCTGCGGGGCGGAGGTTGCGGGCGGTTCGACCGGACTGCCGGAACGGTCGATGTGGATCCATCGGGTGCCGCAGCGCACCGCCGCCGCTCCGTTGCGGAACGGTTTCAGATGGTCGTAACGGCTTCCGTTGATGACCGTGCGGCCCGTGGGGTCGATGAAATGCCGGAAGCCGCCGAGCTCCACGATCGCGATGCCTTCGGTAAACTGCAGGGCGGAGTCGAACAACGGTGGGATGACCTCTGTCCCCTCGCTCTCGTATCCCCAGACTCCCCCGCGGACGAAGGGTTCCGGAGCGGTCCGGGCGGCGGCTTTTCTGCCGTCTCCCGCGGCGTGGCGGATGATCCCGCCCAGCTCCTGGAGCTCGGGTACGGGCGAGAGCAGGAGGGAGAGGAGGCGGTAGGTGATCGCATCGCCCCGCTTCGCTGCGGCCGTCAGGGCTTCGGTATAGGTGGCCGAACGGTGTGCGAAGAGTGCCGCCGGGTCGAAGAGCGGGTGGTCCGAAAGATCGGTTCCGTGGGCGAGTGCCGGGTCGGCCGCCAGGGTGTGTAGCGTGGCCGAAAGGAGTGCGATGGGGTAGTCGTCGACGGCCTTGCAGACAAAAGAGGCGTCGCGGGCCGGGTGGTTGAACTGGGGAGTGCCCGTTTCGGGATGCTTCGGGAGGGGAACTCCGGGAATGAACATGGCGTCGTAGTCGAGCAGCCGCAGGGAGCCCGAGGGCTCCACGACGAGGTTCTCCGGTTTCAGGTCGCCGTGGGCCCAGGGCATGGCGAGCAGCCGGGCCGCCATCGCGTCGAAGTTGCGGGAGAGCTCTGCGAGGCGTTGTCCGTTTCCCTCGTGCAGCGCCTTGCGCACGGCACGACCCAGAGAAACGCCCTCGGCCCACGGCGTCAGCAGGACGTCGTACCAGTCGCCGCTGCCGTCCATGCCGTACACGTAGAGCTCCCGGGGTAGGTAGCGGGTTTCGTAGAGCAGCGGGAAGCGGTGGGTGGCGAGGTGGTCGTAAAGGGCATCGTTGCGTTTGCCGGGGCGGATGTAGCATTTCAGCGCATGGGGCCTTCCCCCGAGCATGATTCTGAAGACCGCCGCGTGGCCGCCTGCGGCGAGCCGGGGCTCCCCGTAGGCATTGTGTTCGCAGACCGGTTCGCCGAGGGTACGGAAACGGCCCTGAGGGTTGCAAACGCTTTCGGCGTACTGGGATATGGTCGGAATGGGCATGCGGACGAATTGTCGGGTAAAGATATGAAAAATATTATAATGGAGTCCGATTGTGGTATTGTCGTCCTTCTCGTGTTTCCGTGCTTTGCATCGTGCGGTTGTGCGGTCGTTGCGGGCCGCTCCTCCGCCCGGAGCGGGGAGGGGGCTTCTTTCCGGCTCCGGGCCGAAGAAAAAACGGCCCTGCGGTTAGCGCGGCTCGTCGGTATTGATTATTTTTGCAGCATGTCGAAGTAAAAAAGCATGTTATGAAAAAGGAATATATTCCCTTTGTGGAGGAGCTTATCGAGCTCGCCATTCGGGAGGACATAGGCGACGGCGACCATACCTCGCTGGCCACCATACCCGCGGATGCCCGCGGAAAGATGCAGTTGCTCGTCAAACAGGAGGGCATCATCGCCGGGATCGAAGTGGCCCGGATGGTGTTCGACAGGCTTGACGACAGCGTGGTTTTCGACGGGCGGATCGAGGACGGTGCCCGTGTGCGCAAGGGCGACATCGCTTTCTACGTGGAGGGGCGTATCCTCTCGCTCTTGCAGGCCGAGCGGATCGTCCTCAACATCATGCAGCGCATGAGCGGTGTGGCGACCCAGACGGCCGAATATGTGAAACTGCTGGAGGGAACGCGCTGCCGGGTGCTCGATACGCGCAAGACCACGCCGGGCATGCGCGTGCTCGACAAGATGGCCGTGAAGTTCGGAGGAGGCGAGAATCACCGCATGGGGCTTTTCGACATGGTGCTCCTGAAGGATAACCATATCGATTTCGCAGGCGGCATCGCCAATGCGCTGGGGGCCGTGCGCGGTTACCTGGCCGATACCGGCCGCAACCTGCCCATCGAGGTGGAGGTGCGTTCGCTGGAGGATATCGACGAAGTGTTCGCCGCCGGCGGGGCCGACCGCATCATGTTCGATAACTTCACGGTGGAGATGACGCGCGAAGGGGTGCGACGCATCGCCGGCCGCTGCGAAACGGAGTCGTCGGGCGGTATCCGTGCCGATACGATGCGGGCTTATGCCGAGTGCGGTGTGGATTACGTGTCGGTAGGGGCGCTGACCCACCAGATACGGAGCCTGGACATGAGTCTGAAGGCGTGCATGTAGGGTCCGGCCGCCCGTCGGGATGCGTCGGCGGGTGCGGAACCGGAAGTTGCGAACAGAATAATCGATAATATTATGGTGAAGAAATTGGGATCGCTGTTGGGGATGGTCGCAGCCGCTTGGACGGCCTGCGCCGCCACCCCGCAGTTCACATACGAAGATATAGCTGCCGGGAAGTTCGCGCAGCGTACCGTCGCCGGGCTGCGGTCGATGGCCGACGGGGAACATTATACGGTGCTCGACAGCGGTCGGGTGGTCGTCTATTCCTATGCCGGGGGCGAGCGGCAGGGGGTGTTGGCTTCGCCGGAGGAGATCGGTGTGGCGTGGCAGCGCATCGCCGACTACCGGCTCAGCCCCGCCGAGGACAAGGTGCTGTTCCGGCTCGACGGCAAACCCCTCTATCGGCGTTCGGCCCACTCGTCGTACGTGGTGTACGATACGAAGTCGGGTGAAACCCGGCCTCTGCATGCGAGCGACAGCCTGCGCTATGCGGTATTCTCGCCCGACGGGGAGCGCGTGGCCTTCGTGCTGCGAAACAACATCTATGTGAAGGAGCTCTCTACGGGGCGCGAAACGGCGGTCACGACCGACGGGGTGCCCAACCATGTCATCAACGGCATGCCCGACTGGGTGTACGAGGAGGAGTGGGGCCTCGAGGATGCGCTCCGCTGGTCGCCCGACGGGAGGCGGATCGCCTACCTGCGTTTCGACGAGAGCGGGGTGCGCGATTATTCGCTCGATTTCTACGGTCCCGACGGTAGCGCTCCGGCCGACGATGCCACTTCGCCCCTCTATCCGCGGCGGTTCACCTACAAGTACCCGATGGCCGGGGAGGCCAACTCCGTGGTGTCGCTCCGTGTCTACGACCTGAAGACGGGGAAAACCGAGCGTGTGGATACCGGCCGGGAGCCCGACCAGTACGTACCTTTCTTCGGCTGGACGCCCGCGGGGGAGCTCTGCTTCTATCGGATCAACCGCCTTCAGAACCATCTGGAGGTCTTCGTGGACAACCTCAAGGGGCGCCGGAAGATGATCTACGAGGAGCGGTCCGACAAATACATCGACAACATCGGTCCGGGGACGGTGACCTTCCTCTCCGACAGCGACCGCTTCGTGGTGAAGAACGAAACGCGCACCGGTTTCTCGCACCTTTATATGTACAGCATGGAGAAGGGATTCCTCTATCCGTTGACCGCAGGCGAGTGGGAGGTACGCAGCCTGGTGTGCGCGACGGACGACAAGGTGTGGTTCCTCTCCAACGAAACCTCGCCGCTGCGCAACAACTTCTACGTGGTGGGGACCGACGGCAAGGGCAAACGGCGGCTCACCCGGGGGGACGGTATCCATGCCATCGCACCGAGTCAGGGATGCAAATACTATATAAGTTACTTCTCCAACTCCTCGACGCCCAACACGGTGACGCTTCACGACGGTCGGGGAAAACTGTTGCGCACGCTGGAGGAGAATGCGGCGCTGAAGGAGTATATCGCCGGTATGGACTATCCGGTCAAGGAGTTCTTTACCTTCCCCGTCACCCGCGACGGCCGCCGGATAGAGCTCAACTGCTACATCGTGAAGCCTGCGGATTTCGATCCCGGCAAGAGCTACCCGGTGCTCTTCACCCAGTACAGCGGACCGGCGTCGCAGCAGGTGCTCGACCGCTGGTCGGTGGATTGGGAGGATGCGCTCGTGCAACAGGGGTACCTCGTGGTGTGCATGGACCCGCGCGGCACGGGGGGCCGGGGCGAGTGGTTCAAGAAGCTGACCTACGGTCAGATGGGACTGCTCGAAACGGAAGACCAGATCGATCTGGCCCGCTACGTGGCCGGGCTGCCCTATGTGGACGCTTCGCGGCTCGGCATCTACGGCTGGAGCTACGGCGGTTTCATGTCGCTCAACTGTATCCTGAAAGGGGCCGACGTCTACCGGATGGCCATTTCGGTCGCACCGGTAACCTCGTGGCGCTATTACGATTCGGTCTATACGGAACGGGTGAACGGCCTGCCGCAGCAGAATCCCGACGGCTACGACATCCCCTCGCCCGTCTATTATGCCGACCGGTTGCAGGGAAGGCTGTTGCTGATGCACGGCTCGGCCGACGACAATGTCCATCCGCAGAACAGTTACAGAATGGCTTACGAGCTGGTGCGGGAGGGAAAACAGTTCGATATGATGATCTATACGGACGACAATCATTCGATGTTGCCCAACGGACATTTCAATGTAAGGCAGAAAATGGTCGATTATTGCCTCGAGAATCTTTGACGGGCAAAGAGTTGATTGTGATGGAATTGAATCCTTTCCGCCGACCGGCGGAAAGGATTTTTGCTCTCTTTTCATAGCCGAATGCAGGGGACGGTGCGTCTTTGGTTTAGTTTTTGCAAAACTGATAGGCAAGAGAACAAGCAGTTTTGTTAAACCAATTAAACTATCTGAATTATGAAAAGACTTTTTATCTCAGTGGCAGCCATTCTGTGTATGGCAGCTACGGCATCGGCTCAGACCCTTATCGTGGTTGAAGAGAAACCGGTTCTTACCAACAAGAAGGGAGCTCCCATTCTTCCTCAGGCAGGCGATGTGTCGATAGGCATCAGCACGACGCCGTTCTTCTCCTACCTGGGCAACATGTTCACCCGTGACGGTTCCAATACGGCACCCACGTTCAACAGCCTCGGCGCAGGTCTCAACATGAAATTCTTTACGGCCGACAACCAGGCCATCCGTGCCGGTCTGAACGTAAACTTCGGTACTGACTACTATTATGGCAACCCCACCAGCAATACCGTGGCAGGTGCTACCGTTACCGACCGCATGGAGAAGAGCAACCAGGGCTTCGGCATCAACATCGGTTACGAGTGGAGGCGCGGTTACGGTCGTCTGCAAGGTTTCTACGGTGCTCAGTTGGCAGCATCCTACAACAACGTGACCACCCACTACAAGTACGGTAACGAGATGAACGCGACCTATCCTACCCCGTGGAGCTGGGACTTCAACACCGGTAGCCAGGCTCAGATGGCAGAGCGTATGATCGACGTGAAAGGCGCACCGATTATCAGCGTAGGTCTGTTCGGTTTCGTGGGCGTAGAGTACTTCTTCGCACCCAAGATGTCGATCGGCGGCGAGATCGGTCTCGGCGTAGCCTATGTCAACCAGGGTGAGAGCGAATACACCGGTCAGTACTTCGACACCGCCAGCAACAGCGTGAAGGAGAACACCGTGAAACGTCACGACTCCACGACCCCCACCAACGGCTTCAACGTACGCACGGCGGCGCAGGGCAACATCTTCCTCTCGTTCTACTTCTGACGACGGGAATAGCCTCCCTCGGGCCCGGCCCGAAAGAGGAGACGGTTTATACGAAGAACGATCCGGACGGCAATGTGCCGTCCGGATTTTTTATTGCCGTTCGGAGAAGAAGCGCGGCGGGCGAAGCATTGCCGTACTTGCTCTGTCCCGGAGCTTCGAGCGGTCCGAGGGGCAAGAAACAGCATGCTTCGTACAGCACGTTTCGCCGGTGCGGAAGATACCTGGTAGGTACGAATCGGTCCGGACTTTCTTTATGAGAGTCCGGACCGGTCGCGTTACGGAATTGGGCGGTGTGTCGTGAGCGCAAAGGTTGGTGTGGCGCAGGAGGAGTACGGGGCTTCGGGCAAACCGCACGGGGATATGCTGGGTATGCGGCTACGTGGCCGGCAGTGGGATAATCGTCGGCTGTTTTTCGGAGTGGCGTGGGTTTTGGCCGTTGCGGGCGGCATTTGCGGGTAGTGGGTGCAGCGGGGCCGGATCGGTTGGATGCGTGGATTGCACAATATTGAAAGGGGGAGAGTGTCGGAGGGCTCTGTTCTGTGTCTCGGACTGGGTGAACGAGTTCGGAGGTAATTCGGATGTTAATGTGTACAGCCTTTGTTGTGCGGTGTCGGTTCCGTGTTATGGCATGTTTTGTTCGGCGGATTGAGATCGTGCGGATTATTGTTATGAGGTCATGCGGGTAGTTTCGGGCTGGGCGCGGCCGTGTCGTTTGCCCGCGCGGACGGCAAAGGTGCCGATGTCGGATTCCGGGTTGGCGGGGTGAAGGCCGGCCCGGTGCAGTCGTCGCGCGATTCGTATGGAGGGGTGGCGGAAGGATTTGCCTACTGTTATGCGGGCCGGGGTTGGCGGCTGGATACCTGGTCGGGCTGTGCAATAGGGCTTGACGATTCCTGTGCGGTGGGGCTTGACGGATGAGTGTGCTGATGTCTCATGTGTCGGGGTTGTGCGGGCCGGGGAGTAAGGAAGGGCGTGATGAAAAAAGGGAGAGGTCCTCGCGATCTCTCCCTTTCGGTTGATTGTGCATCCGGATGGCTCCGGGTGTGCACGGATTTATTTCACCTCTTCGAACTCCACGTCGGTCACGCCGCCGTCGTTCTGGCTGTTGCCTGCGTCGTGCGGAGCGCCCTGCTGCGCATCGGCGCCCTGTGCCCCTGCCTGCTGCTGTGCGGCATACATCTCCTGCGATGCCGCCTGCCATGCGTCGTTCAGGCGCGTGGTGGCCGAGTCGATGTCGGCAACGTTGCCTGCACCGTGGGCGGCCTTCAGTTCGGCCAGCGCGCTCTCGATGTTGGCCTTCTTGTCGGCCGGTATCTTGTCGCCGTACTCCTTCAACTGCTTCTCGGTGGAGAAGATGAGGGTGTCGGCTGCATTGACCTTGTCCACCTTCTCGCGCTCCTCGCGGTCGCGGGCCTCGTTGGCCTTAGCCTCGTCGCGCATCCGCTGGATCTCCTGCTCGGTAAGTCCCGAGGAGGCTTCGATGCGGATGTTCTGCTCCTTGCCCGTGCCCTTGTCCTTGGCCGATACGTTGAGGATGCCGTTGGCGTCGATGTCGAACGTCACTTCGATCTGCGGTACTCCGCGCGGTGCGGCGGGAATGCCGTCCAGGTGGAAACGTCCGATGGTCTTGTTGTCGCGTGCCATGGGACGCTCGCCCTGCAGGATGTGGATCTCCACCGAAGGCTGGTTGTCGGCCGCCGTCGAGAAGACCTCGCTCTTGCGGGTGGGGATCGTCGTGTTGGCGTCGATGAGTTTGGTGAAGACACCGCCGAGGGTCTCGATACCCAGCGACAGCGGGGTTACGTCCAGCAGCAGCACGTCTTTCACTTCGCCCGTCAGCACGCCGCCCTGGATGGCTGCGCCGATGGCTACCACTTCGTCCGGGTTCACGTTCTTGGAAGGTGCCTTGCCGAAGAACTCCTGCACGACCTTCTGGATGGCCGGAATACGAGTGGAACCGCCTACGAGGATCACCTCGTCGATGTCTTTCGCCTGCATGCCCGCATCCTGAAGCGCCTTGCGGCACGGTTCGATGGTGGCCTGGATCAGCCGGTCGCTGAGCTGCTCGAATTTGGCACGCGTCAGCGTCGTTACCAGGTGCTGCGGGATGCCGTCGACCGGCATGATGTAGGGCAGGTTGATCTCGGTCTGCGTGGAGCTCGAAAGCTCGATCTTCGCCTTCTCGGCGGCCTCCTTGAGGCGCTGCATGGCCATCGGGTCCTTGCGCAGGTCGATGTTGTGGTTCTTCATGAACTCCTCGGCCAGCCAGTCGATGATGACGTGGTCGAAGTCGTCGCCGCCCAGGTGCGTGTCGCCGTTGGTCGATTTCACCTCGA
>ERZ777011.2668-NODE-2668-length-13373-cov-3.869950_pt1 | contig 13373 bp, 14 predicted proteins | sample MGYA00374964_ERZ777011 | MGnify/ENA primary metagenome ERZ777011 (study PRJEB29310, sample SAMD00008975) | mouse gut metagenome | study: EMG produced TPA metagenomics assembly of the Metagenome analysis of fecal microbiota from mouse which was promoted...
CGGTACTCGTTCCCATAGCTGCCTCCCCACCCCACCAGGAACTGCTTATACTGGAACAGCGGTGTCGCCGCACACCCCAGCCTTGCGCTCCCCTGGGTGTGGATGACCTGGTCATCCGCCGTGACCTGGAAATCCCCGCCGACCACCAGGTCCCCCACCAGCGTCAGGTACAGCTCGCAGGTCCCGGACTCGCACAGCGGCTTCATCTTGGAAGTGAACCCGAACGGGATCAGCGACACATCCGCCGTGTTCGCCACATTGATCTTGTAGATCCCCTTCTTGTCATAGGCCGGCACATACAGGTATCCGCCCCGCATACAGCACCTGCAGCTCCTCTCCGGATAGGTGTTGTCCATATCCCGCTCCCCCACCGCCATCAGCTTCGCGTTGGACAGCATCCACTCCCCCTCCGTCACGGAATAGTCCTCCTTGGAAATCTTCACCCACAGCATCTTCGCGCTCCCGGAAGAATTCCCCTGGTTGGAGAACCCGTACCAGTACCCGTCCTTCCCGTCCAGGAACTCCCCGTACAGCGTATAGCTGCCCAGGAACAGGAAGACTTCCGTCGTCACGGCATGGTCTTCCAGCACCGTGTAGGTGGAATCATCCAGCTTCTCATTCAGCCCCACCGTGAAAATGGGGATGCGCACCTTCCTGACCCGCACGCTGGAATCCTCAAACGTGATGGAATACAGCAGGTCATTCCCGAAATCCACCTCCACCGCCTCGAACAGCACCGCCTGCTTCGCCTTCCCCAGGTCCCCGATGTCCAGCTTCTTGACCTTCAAAAACGCGCTGCCGTCCCCCACCAGGCTCCCGTAAGCGTTCTGCCCGCCCTGGGCGCTGGTCAGCGCCACCGCCGCGATCGTGCCGTTCCCCTGGCTGGGCGTGAATTCCCACACAAACTTATACCCATTCTCCAGCGGCTTGCTCTCCGTCTGGTTCATGCTCCCCCTGGCCGTGTTCGCCGTGGTGTTCACATTGTTGGAAGCATACGCCACCGGCAGGTTGCCCGAACCCTCATAGATATGCCCCGCGTCCTCCTCCAGCGCCTGCGGGAAGAGCAGGATGCCTCCGACCATGTTCGGGCAGATGGGCAGCATCGCCCCGTTCCAGCTAAAGACATCCGCCAGGTTCTCCTCGGAATAGAACACACCCATAGGATTCAGCCCCAAAATGTCGTTCACCGCCTCCGTCACCATGTTCTCCTCCGTGACGGTTTCCACCACCCCCGTGGCCTCATCCTTAAGTTCCAGCACCATTGTCCCTTTCAGCTTCATCCAGTCCCCTCTCCTTCCTTCGGCAGCTCCACAGGCATCCCGAAAGCGCCTACAGCCGCCCTCTGGATGCTGTCGGAATAATATTTCTTCACCAGTTCCATTGTCTCAAAGCCCATCTCCCCGGAAAACGCCTTCGCCTGCAGCCCGCCCATGAGCGCGAACGGCTGTACATATTCCTCCACCGTGACGGTGCCGTCCCACGCCGCGCCGGCTGCCATGCCCTGGCCGCTGATGGAAGCGATGCACCCGCCCGTCCCGATCTGCGCCGTGCCGCCCTCCATCCGCAGATGGACATTGAACGTGTTCGTGATATTCGGCACAAGCCCGTCAATCGGATAAAACAGGGAAAGGATATGCTTCCCGCTCCCCCAGGTCTCCTCCGGGTAATGCACCAGGATTTCCGAATCATTGAACTCATAGGTGACATGCGCCACCGCTTTCCCGTCCTCCGTCCAGGTCACCGGGAGCTCCACGTCCACCGTGACACTCCCCTCATCCGTCCCTGACTCCCCGCTTCCATCCGTACCTGTTCCGGCCTCCGCAGCATCGCTCCTGGCTCCATCCACTCCGGCCTCCGCCATATCACCCGCGGCATCCCCGTCACCGCTCCCCATGCCACCGCCGGCGGCTCCCGATACCGGGAACGGGACCACAATGCTCCCCCTCGCAGTGGCAGACCGGCCCACCGGCTCCGCCGACACATCCACCAGCACCTGCCCGAAAAACTGCACATGGGTCTCCTCCTTCGCCGCGAACTCGATGCTGATGATCCGCACATTGGTCTCCGCCACCGTATAGGCGGACGCATTGGTAAAGGTGTGTATCCCAATCTTCCCCGCCTCGATCTGGTTCAGCAGCCCGGAGATGTTCTTGTCGTTCTTCGACTTCGCCTGCGCCAGCCGCGGGTTCTTCCCCACGCACTTTAAGGTGTGCTTCCCGCCGATCCTACAGTCAAAAGACGTGATGCTGGCTATCTGCGCCCCGTCCGCCTGCCCGCCCGTGAACGTCAGCACGTCCCCCAAGTCCAGCGCCGGGTTCCCGATGGTGCTGGTGTCAAAAGGCACATAATTCACCGCCGCCAGATCAGCCAGGATATTCCTGCACAGCTGCTCCCTGGTCTCCTCCAGACCAAACTGCAGGAGCGGGTTCACCGCCAGGTTCATGGTCAGCCCGTCATCCTGCTCCAGCGCGTAATACTCCGCCGTCTGCGTCCGCAGGTTCGTGGAGCTGACCGCCGTGTACCGGGTGATGAAGTCGGAAAAGCTGCTGGTGAACCGGTGCCTGCTCTTTACCTCCATCACCGGCTCCGCCCCGTACTTCCTCAGCTCCAGCTTCCCCTCCCGGTTGATGCAGAAGAACCCGCCCAGCACCTGCCCCACAAAATACAGCACGTCCCGGTACGTCTCAATGTCATTCTCCGGATAGACCGACAGCAGCTCCGCCCCGTTTGGCATCCCCTCAATCTCCTCTTTCGTATGCGCCAGCCCCACGTCACAGGCCTTGCAGCATAAATCCAGAAAAGCCCAGGCATTCCCCACCGTCTCAAACCCGTTAAAACTCCTCTCAAACCGCAGCATATAGTCATAGGCTTTCAGCTCCAAGCAGTGCGCCGTCCGGTTCGCCTCGCTGACCTCGAAGATGCCCATTGGCACCTCCTCATAGCTCCCATCCGCAAGCCGCAGGTGGTAGGACAGCCTCACTTCCGCCCCTTCCAGCGTGTACCGGTCCACCTGCGAAAAGAGCGTGACCCCCATCTCCGCCGCGTACACCGTCCCCAGCTCGATCTCCGCGCTGCCGCAGCACTGCGCCGTGACATACCCGCTCCCCTTCACGATATCCTCATACCCGAAAGGATAGACCGCGCCTCCCTTCGTCCTGATCTCCCCAGTCCAGTAATACCGCCTGGCATTCTCCTGCACCGCCTGTAAAAACGCACCGCTCACCGGGTACATCCGCCACACCTCCTCCCGCAGCTCTTCCCCGGGGCCTCACAGCTCCTTCAGCGTGAACGACACCTTCCACAGCCCCTTATAGGACGTATCCTTCACAAGCGCCGCCTTATAGCCGCTGATGAACATTTCCGCCCGCTTCACCTCCAGCGTCCCCGTGTCGAAATAATCCACTGTCAGCTTCTCCTTCTGCTTGAACCCTGTTAGGGCTTTAAGCCACTTCGGGGAGACCGAGAACACGGCGGGGATGGACACCACGCCCATCCTCACCACATCCCTCTGCGTGGTCCCGGCCTCCGTCTCGCCCCCGGAATCCGCCTCCACGTCAACCATCTGCACCTCATAGGAATCCGGCAGGGGCAGCGGCACCCCGTCAAGCGTCAGATACTGTATATACGCCATATGCGCCCCCTTTCCGCCCCATCGGCACAAACATCAATGAATTCATCAGCGTCCCCCAGACCTTAAATTCTGCCTCGCCTGGGCGTCCACCACCACCTCATCCAGCAGCGTCCCGCCCACATACACGGGGATGCAGATGGTCCCGCCGCCTGCCATCCCCTGCAGGCCGGAAAGCATCTCCTTCAAGCCGCCCAGCAGCTCCCTCACCGAAGAATCCCCGGAAGCACTGCCGCCATCCTGCACTCCCTGGACAGCCGCCTGGGGCTGCAGCATCAGGTCAGACGCCACGCCGGACACGGCCCTCTTCACCATGCCCCGGCCCTTCTCAATGCCCTCCGCAAGCCCGGCCATGAAATCCGGCATCCAGCTCTCATAATCCGTCAGAGGCCCCTCGTCCGGCACGGAGAAATGCAGGAAGGACCGTATCTTGTCCGCCACATCCGACACGGCGCTGATCACATTCCCGATAGCGCCCCGGATGCCGTCCGCGATCCCATTGATGAAATCCTTCCCCCACTGCAGCGCCTTCCCCGGCAGCGAAGTGATGAAACTGATGGCCGACTGGAACCCGGACTGCACCACGCTCCCCAGGGAAGACAGCGCAGACCCGATCCCGGACACCATGGCCTTGAACGCATTTACCGCCGCCTGTTTCAGGTTAGACGCAATGGACACCACCAGGTTCTTCAGCCCGTTCCAGGCGGCCGAAGCCGTATTTTTAACCGCCGCCCAGATATTAGCGACGGTATTTTTCAGCCCGGTAAACAGGATGACGACATGGTTCACCAGCCCCTGGGCCAGCGACCCAACCACCTGTTTGATGCCGTTCCAGATATTTGACGCCGCATTCTGGATATTCGTCCAGATATTCAGCGCATCCTCTTTCAGCTTCGTAAAATTCCCCGTCACCAGGTCGATCAGCAGGAGCACCGGCCCCAGCACCACGTTCTTGATCAGCTCCCACGCCCCGGATGCCGCCGTCTGGATCCCCTGCCAGATGCCCTGCAAAGTGGTGGAAAGGTTCTCCCACAGGGAACGTATCATATCCACAATCCCGGAAAGCACCGGGTTCTCCATCATCCCCGTCCAGACATTGCTGAAAAAGTCACCCACGGACTGCCACAGCCCGCTCCACCACTCCGGGATCCCCTGGAAAAACGAAACCAGGGACTCCCATGCCGCCGGTATGGTTTCTGTAAAGAAAGAACAGATGACCTGCCACGCCGAAACGAAAAACTCCTTGATCTGCGTCCAGATGGCATTGACCGCATCCCGGAACCACTCGCACTTGTTCCACAGCACCACCAAAATGGCGACAACAGCCGCGATCGCCAGCGGCACCCATCCGATAGCAGCCACCACCGCGGAGATCGCCGGGATCACCGTCCCGGACACAAAAGCAATCACGCCGGAAATCGCCCCCGCTATCTGCGGCACCACCGTCATGATCGTTCCGATGGCTCCTACCACCTTCCCGACCACGATCAGCACCGGCCCCAGCGCGGCCGCCACCAGCGCCACCGTGACAATGATCTTCTTCGTCCCCTCGTCCAGACTGTTCAGCCAGTCCACCAGCCCCTGGATCCATCCCACGATCTGCCGGATATACGGCATCAGTATCTCCCCGATGGAGATAGCCAGCTCCTCCAGCTGGCTCTTCAAGATCGTAAGCTGCCCCGCAAGGTTATCCTGCATGGTGGCCGCCATCTTCTCCGCCGTGCCGTCGCAGCTGTTGATGGCGCTGTTCAGCTTCTCAATATCCCCCGGCGCGGCATTCATCACCGCCAGGAACCCGCTCATGGCGTTCTTCCCCACCAGCGCCTCCGCATTGGCCGCCTTCTCCGACTCGGACATCTGCGCAAACGCCGCCCGGCAGTCCGCGAGGATGTCCCCCAGGCTCCTCATGCTCCCGTCCGTGTTGGTGGTCTGCACCGTCAGCTCCCCGAAGGCGGCCCCGGTAAACTTCACCTCCCCGGTCAGGTTCGTCATCATGGAGCGCATGGCCGTCCCCGCCTGGGAAGACTTGATCCCCGCGTTCGCCATCAGCCCGATGGCCTCCGCCGTATCCTCCGCCGTGAACCCCAGCGCCCCGGCCACCGGCGCACAATACTTGAACGTCTCCCCCATCATGGCCACGTTCGTGTTCGCGTTCGAGCTGGCCGCTGCCAGAATATCCGCGAAATGCCCCGAATCCTCCGCCGACAGCCCCAGGGCCGTCAATGCGTCCGTCACGATGTCGGACGTGGTAGCCAGGTCCTCCCCGGAAGCCGCCGCCAGGTTCATGATCCCCTCGATGCCGGAAAGCATATCCCCGGTCTTCCACCCGGCCATGGCCATATAGTTCATGGCCTCCGCCGCCTCGGACGCGGAGAACTTCGTCCTGCTCCCCATCTCCCGCGCCTTGTCCCGCAGCGCCTCCAGGTCCTTCCCCGTCGCCCCGGAAACCGCCGCCACCTGGCTCATGGCCGAGTCAAAGTCAGCCGCCACCTTCACCGCGGCCGTGCCCAGACCGCCCACGGCAGCCGTGACCGGCATCAGCTTCTTCCCCACTCCCTCGATGGCGGAACCCACACCCTGCAGCTTCTCCCCGGCGGCCCCGATCTTCTGCAAGGCCACGGCAGACCTGCCCGCCTGCTGCTCCAAATCCCGCAGGCTGTTCTCCGTCTCGATGATCTCCCTCTGCAATGCGTCATACTGCCCCTGGGAGATCTCGCCCCTCGCCAGCGCCTCATTCGCCTGCTCCGCCGCCGTCTTCAGCGTCTCCAGCTTCTCCTTCGTCTCACGGACCGCATCCCCCAGGAGCCGGTGCTTCTGCGCCATCAGCTCCGTGTTGCCGGGGTCCAGCTTCAGCAGCTTCTCCACATCCCTAAGCTGTGACTGCGTGTTCCGAATCTCCGTGTTCACGCCCTTAAGCGCCGTCTGCAGCTTCGTGGTATCGCCGCCGATCTCCACGGTGATGCCCTTGATCCTGTTTGCCGCCACGCCAACACCCCCTCAACAACACAAAAAAAGCCCGGCTCCCCAGGCATCACTTACTCTAAAACGAATCAAAATCCTCCTGCCCCGCAAGGACGGCATAATCTGCCCCGTCATTGCTGCTCTCCGCATACATGTCATTCACCATCCCGATGGTCAGTAAGTCTAAATCCCGGATGGAAATGCCCAGCTGCACGCACCGCAGCAGGAACAGCGGCGTGGTCATCGGGCGGTCAGTTGCGCGAAGTTTTTTTTAGCCTCCACATCCGTCTTCACGTTCAGCCCCCACAGCTCGATCAGCTGGGGCAGCACCTGGTAAATGGAGAACGTCCCGAAGCCGTCCAGCCACTCCTCCGGCGTGTCCGGGATGGAAGGGTCGGCGTGCTTCGCCATGATGAAGGCAATATTCTCAAACAGCTCCAGCGAAAACAAATCCAGGTTGGAATTCTCCTCGTCACTGCCCCCGATGCTCTTCTCCAGCGCGCTCAGGTCCTTATAGATATCCCGGTGGAACCTGATCCGGTAAATGCGCGGCACCGCCGCCGATGCCCGGAAAGGCACCTCCTTCCCGTCAATCGTGATCTTCCTCGTCATGCTCATGCGTCACCCTCCCCTCCGGCGTCCCCGCCCGTCTCATTCCCGCTGCCGCCCGTCCCGCTTCCGGCCTCATCCGCCATGACGGGCATATACACCGCCTTATACCAGTCCTTATAGACCGCCTCATCCGTGGAGTCCCCGGTCTTCGCCTTCACCATCCCGTCCGCCAGCGGAGTGGCCTTCACCGTCAGCGTCTCCGTCTGCACCTCCCGGCTCTCCTCATTGGTCTTCCCCTCAATGCCCGGCCTGGACGCCGAACAGTTGTAGAGCACATGCCGGATATGCCTCTGATCCCCGTCAAACTCAAACAGCAGCGCGAACGCCGCCAGCTCCGCCGAGGCATTCTCCACCAGCACCCCCTTGCTGTCCAGCTCCTCCCGCAAAGCATCCTTCCGGAAGGACTCCGGGACCATGGCAAGCTCCAAGTCCCCGTCATAGCCCATATTGTTATTGATGACATAATAGGCCGTCCCGTCCGCATAGAAATTCTCCGGCTCCCCATTGGCATCCAGGGAAATGGAGACCGACCCCGGCATCGGCACCGGCGTCCCATAGGAAACCGTCCCCTCCTCCGACACCGTGAGCATCGCATAATGCGTGTTCTTAAGGTTGTACTTCACCTTGTTCTTCTTGTTATTCGCCATCCGTCACGCCTCCCATCCAAAAACATACAGCACCTCATAAAGCCTCTCGCTGCCGATCCACGTCTCCGACTTATTGTAAAAGACCCCATGGGCATCCAGCACACCCTCCACCCGTTCCTCCAGCCCCGGATCCTTTTTATCCGTATAGACCTCCAGGTGGACATTCACGCCCTTGTGGTACACCTTCCCGTCCGCCGCGAAATTATCGCTCCCCGGCAGTAGGTAACAGGCAAAAGGCGGCTCCGGCGACTCCCCTTCCGCGAAATGGTCATACGCAAAAGGCAGCCCCGCCTCCCCGATCATCCTCACCAGCTCTTCCACAGCCTCACCTCCTCAAATTTTCAAGCCATCAAATTCTTCTCAATCCCCTGCCCTGGCATCCGCCACACGTCCCAGACCATCAGCCCTTCAACCTCTTTCCAGCCTCATGCCCGGCATCCGCCGCATACCCCGGCCTGTCAGCCCCGCAGAGCCTTCTCAATCTCCCTCTCCAGCGTCCGCTCCGCCCTCTCCTCCGCAGGGGCGATATGCGCCTTTCCCGGGACACGCCCGCCGCCCCGCTTCGCATGGCCGAACTCCAGCAGATGGGAAAGCTGGTACCGGTTCCTGGAATGCACCACCAACTCAATGGAATTCGACGTCTCCCTCACGTTCTTCACCGCCCAGCTCTTCGCATAAGCCCCCGTGTCCTTCGGCGCGCCCGCCTGGATATCCTTCTTCACGGAACTTCCCGCCTTCTTCACCGCAGCCTTCAATTCATCCGCCGCAAGGTCCGCATACTCCGCCAGCCCCTCCATCACCGCGGCCGCAAGCTGGTCAACCCGCACCCTGTCCGACATCTCACCGCCTCACTTTCCTGCAGGTAAACTTCAAACACCTCTTCTTGAAATTCATATGATCCACATTTACAATGTCATAAACCTCCCCACGGAACAGGAGCCGGCATCCGGTGGACATGATGTCCACCGCCTTCCTGCAGTACCGCACAGTCACCGTCATGGACACATCCTCCACGGTCATCCCGGCCTCCTGCCTTTCCCCCGAAGACGCCAGCCCCTCCCCGCCGACCGTAGCGAAGCAGGTATAATAATCCGTCCAGACATTCCCATGGTTCCCCACGCCGTCCACCACGGCCTCATTCCTCTGGAACGTCACCCTCTCATTCAGCAGAGCCACATCCATCAGAAAGCCTCCTTCCTGCTGCCAGACAGCAACGCCCGCAGCGTCAGGGCAAGGGCATTGTGGTCCGCCTCCTCCCGGTGCTCATAAAGGTAAGCCGCCGCATACATCACAGAGACCTTCGCGTTCTCCACCCCGGCAAACTCCCCCTCGTCATCCATCCGCGCCGCGTCCATGCACATCTTCTCCGCCGCCCCGACCATGCCCCCAATCAGCGCATCGTCCTCATCAAAGTCCACGCGCAGGTAGTTCTTCATCTCCTCCAGCGTCACCACCATGCCCGCCGCCCCCTTCCCGAAAATATCCGGCCCCGGCGCCGCTTCCTGCGCCAGAACCCCGCAGCCTCCTTCAAAATCCTGGAAGCCCTCCAGTCTTTTTAACTCCCGGATGCCGCTTTCTGCACCAACACCTTCACCGCCTCCGCCAGGACCAGCTTCCCGTCCACCCTCTGGCTCGCCAGGAAGCCCACCTGCCCGGACGCCGCATACAGCTCATTCAGCCGCTTGAAGCTCCGCCCCTGCCTGTCGGCGATCCAGTAATAGGAGAAATCCCCGAAGGCCACCGTCTTCGCCCCCGCCGCCATCGCCGGCATATAGGCCGAAGTCCTCACCGGCCTGCCCAGGATCGTGTCCGGCGTCCCCGCCGTAAGCGAAGGCTGCCACAGGTACTGCCCGTTGCTGTCCTTCAGCTTCCTCACGGCCTTCACCGTGGAATCGTTCAGCACCCAGACCGACTTCTTCCGGTACGGGGCCTTCAGCGCATAATACAGGTCCATCAGCTCATCCGCCGTCAACGCCGTCTGGGAAGCCGCCGTCACGCCCGTCTGCGCCCCTCCCGCGGCCGCCAGCACCCCCAGCGGCTTGCCCGTGCCGTCCCCCGTGAAGAACGCCTCCTCTTCCTTCGCCCCGATCCTCCGGGCGAACTCCCGGGAGATATAGGACTGCAGGTCAAACACCGAATCATTCAGCAGCTCCTCCGACACCTTGATCATCGTCCCCAGCTTGTACGCCCCGATGGACACCTGCCCAAAGGAATCATCGCTCTCCGGGAACGCGCCCTCCTCATCGATCCAGGAAGCCGTCCCCTTCCCCGCCACCACCGGGATCTTCCGGTCGCCGCTAGAAGTCCTAATCACCTTCGCCATCTGCCGGAACACGTTCTCCTCCTCCAGCGCCTCCACCAGGGTCCTCTCATACTCGTCCGGCACCAGGTAGCCGCCCTCCGAGTCCGTCCCCACCTGCAGCGCGTCCGTGACCGCCGGCATCGGCACCTTGGAGCGCATGGCGTTCCAGAAGGATGCCCTGTACTCATCCGACGCACGCCCGGACTTCTCCTCCCCTGGAGCCTTCCCGTTCGGCTTGCCCGTGATCGGCGTGCTGGTCGCCCTGGCCAGCTCCGCGTCGATCGCCGCCTGCCGCTCCAGCCGCTCTATCTCCTTCCCCAGGTTCACCACGTCCGCCTCCATCCTCTCATAGGCGGCCGTGTCCTCCGCGGACAGCAGCCCGTCCGCGCCCCTCTTCGCATCCAGGAACGCCTTTGCCGCGTCCCACGCCTTCGCCCTCTTCTCCCTCAGCTCCAAAATCTTTCCCATAGCCAAACCCTCTCTTTCTCAATCTGCGGCATCCGCATCCGGGACGCCCGTTTCCGCGCAAACTAAAGGAGCCGGTCCCCCAGCCCCTGCCTCCTTCTTCCTGCGGCGGCAGAACTTCCTTCCCTGCTCCTCCGCCTCAAAACGCTCATCCAACAAGCCCACCGTCCAGCCCTTCCGGAACATCCCCAGCGGCGTCTCCCCGAACTGCGCCAAAGCCCTGGCATCCATTTCCAGCATCCTCCCCCATAATTCCGGGTGGTGCTTCCTCAGCTTCCGCAGCTCGTCTATCCTCTGGAACGGGCAGCACCAGCAGGAGCACCGGTGGTAGATCTCATACAGCCCGCCCCAGTCGAACCCCTTCCCGTAGCAGTACCGCAGCGCCTCTCCCTCCGTCACCCGCCACTCCACAAGCGGGTAGCGCTCCCCCTTGCACCGCCCCATCTCGTCATACGCGATGCCGACATAGGAAACGGCATTGTACTCCCCTTTCAGGCGGTTGACCTCCTTCGTGATTAGATGCGTCTTCAGCTGCCCCGTGCACCACCTCACCCGGATCCCCGGCCACCCGTTCCCGCATAAAGGGACGCCGTCCCGGATGCGCCGCTCCACTGCGGACCTCTTCTGCTTCGGCTCCTCGAACATAAGCCATTCAAAACCCTGCGGATGCCGCAGGGTACGGACATGCAGCCCCCGCTCCCGGAACAGGTACGCATCCACCTTTTCAATATGCCGGTACATTTCCGGGAACTCCATGCCCGTGTCCGCCCAGAACACGCCGTCAACCGGCATCCCCCTCTCTATCATCATAAGGAGCATCGCCGTGCTGTCCTTCCCTCCAGACAATGACACCGCATGGTAGTCCCCTTTCCTCCCGGCCTTTCCCACCGCCTGCACCTCCCCCTGAAACACAAAAAGAGCCGATTCCTCAGCCCTTTCCCCTTCTTCCTGAACCCGCAGGCTCCCCTGCCCTTCTCCTCTAAAATGTCCCCTGCACCGGCCAGCCGGCTCTTCTGCAATCCCCTATTCCCGGATAAGCCGGAGCCAAAACCCTGCCAGAATGCACAGGATTCCACCGTCAAGCGCCTAATGCAGGAGCAGGTTCAGCCGCTTCTCCAGCTGCTCCGCCGGGGTCCCCGGCTCCTTCGGCGGGATGAGCCTGCCCAGCATGGAATTCATCACCGCCTGCCTGGAAAACATCACCGGCGCAGCCATCCCATCCGAAAACGGCACGCCGCCAGCATCCTCCCCGCCCCCTGCGGAGAACATGACCTCATCCGCAAACCCCAGCTCCACGGCCTTCCTGGCATTGAACCAGCTCTCCGCATCCATCAGCCTGGAAATCTTGTCCCTGGGAAGCCCGGTCTTGATCTCATAGGCGTTCATGATGGACTCCTTCACCTCGTCCAGCATCCTGACCGCTTTCCTCATCTCCTCCGAATCCCCGATCGCGATCGTGGCCGGGTTGTGGATCATCATCATCGCCACCGGCGACATCCGCACCTTCGTCCCCGCCATTGCGACCACCGACGCGGCGCTCGCCGCCAGCCCGTCAATAATCACCGTCACGTCATAGGGATAGTCCATCAGCATGTTGTAGATCTGCGCCGCCGCGAACACATCCCCGCCCGGGGAATTGATCCAGACATTGACCGGCCCCTTCCCGGCATTCAGCTCATCCCGGAAGATCCCCGGCGTGACCTCATCCCCGAACCAGGTCTCATCCGAAATCTCCCCATTCAAAAAGAGCGTCCGCATCTCGGAGCCGCCCTCATCCTGGTTCTTTATCCAGTTCCAAAATTTCCTCTTCATCATCCACCTCCATCATCCGCTGCACCATCGCAGCACTGCCCCCGGCCGTCTCCAGTCTCTCAGACCATACCTCCATCCCCTTCCCCGGCATTCCTGTCCTTTCCCAGGCTGCTGCCAGAACCACCATTCCTTTCCGCAGCCCCTACAGCACCGGCTCCCGGGCTCCTCTGTCTTCCCTCCCTGGCGGCTGCCCCGCCATCTTCTGTTCCTCCAGCAGGACTGCCCTTGCCGTAGCCCAGCCCCGCATCCTGCAGCTTCATCATGTTCCCGTTCACCAGGTACAGGTCGCCGCCCAGGTCCTCCGGGATGCGGTCAAGGTTCTCCAGCTCCCGGATGTCATTTGCCGACATCCACCCGTTCTGCCGCCCCACCGCGTACCCGTTCATCCGGCTCTGGTAGTCGCCCCGCAGCAGGCCGTCCACATTGAACTTCACAAAATACCGCTTCTTCTCCTCCGCAGACAGCAGCGACCGCGCCATGGACTGCTCCCACCGGGACACCCACGGGTCAAGGGTATACTTCACGAACTCAAGGCTCTGCTGCTCGATATTGGAAAAGCTGCTCTTATCCAGGTCCCCCACCATATGCGGCGGCACACGGAAGATCCGCGCGATCTCATTGATCTGGAACTTCCGCGTCTCCAAAAACTGCGCCTGCTCCGGCGAGATGGAGATGGGCGTATACTTCATCCCCTCCTCCAAAACGGCCACCTTGTTGGCGTTATGGCTGCCCCCGAATGTGGACTGCCAGCTCTCCCTCACCCGCGCCGGGTCCTTGATCGTCCCAGGATGCTCCAGCACCCCGCTGGGCTGTGCGCCGTTGGCAAAGAACTTCGCCCCGTACTCCTCACAGGCGATCGCCATCCCGATGGCGTTCTTCGCCATGGCGATGGGCGAATACCCCACCAGCCCGTCAAACCCCAGGCCGGGGATATGCAGCACCTCCG
>ERZ777011.2669-NODE-2669-length-13363-cov-2.808461_pt1 | contig 13363 bp, 16 predicted proteins | sample MGYA00374964_ERZ777011 | MGnify/ENA primary metagenome ERZ777011 (study PRJEB29310, sample SAMD00008975) | mouse gut metagenome | study: EMG produced TPA metagenomics assembly of the Metagenome analysis of fecal microbiota from mouse which was promoted...
AAGGAAAAATAAAATTCAAACGACTCGACAAACAACAGCAAAACTTATCAATATTCGACATATCAAAAGTTAGATAATATCTTGACTTGAAACTTTAAAAATCATATAATTTTATATATCAAAGTTAGTTTAAATACTTAATTTTGAAGAGAAAGGAAAAATATGTTAGAACTTAAAAAAATTACAAAGAAATATCTTACTGGTACTAATAGTGTTGAAGCTTTAAAAGGGATTAATCTTAAGTTTCGCGAAGCAGAATTTGTAAGTATTTTGGGACAAAGTGGATGTGGTAAAACGACACTTTTAAATATTATTGGAGGGCTAGATCAATACACTTCTGGAGATCTTATTATAAATGGGAAATCAACTAAAAACTTTAAAGATAAAGATTGGGACAATTATCGAAATCATAGAGTTGGGTTTGTATTTCAAAATTATAATTTAATCCCCCATCAAACTGTGTTACAAAATGTTGAACTTGCACTTACTTTAGCTGGTATTAGTAAAGGTGAAAGAAGAAAAAGAGCAATTAAAGCTTTAAAAGATGTAGGTCTTGGAGATCAGATTCATAAAAAGCCTAATCAAATGAGTGGTGGGCAAATGCAGAGAGTGGCAATTGCTAGAGCATTGGTTGGAAATCCTGATATATTACTCGCTGATGAACCTACTGGGGCACTTGACTCAAAAACTAGCGTACAAATTATGGAGATGTTAAAAGAAATTTCTAAAACAAAGTTAGTTATTATGGTTACGCATAACCCAGACTTAGCAGAGGAATATTCAACTAGAATTATAAGATTACTAGATGGAAAGGTAACAGATGATACTAACCCTTATAATAAAGAGGAAGAAATTGAGACAAATAAAAAAATTGGCAAAACTAATATGAGATTTACAACTGCTTTTGCGCTTAGTTTGAATAACTTGTTGACTAAAAAAGGGAGAACACTTTTAACTGCTTTTGCTGGTTCAATTGGTATTATTGGAATTGCTCTTATTTTATCTTTATCTAATGGGATGCAAACATATATAAATAAAGTAGAAGAAGATACATTATCAAGTTACCCAATAACTCTTCAAGAAACAACTATGGATACAGCAGCATTGTTAGAGGCAGCGATGGGTCAAATGGAATCTAAAAATTATAACGATAATAAAATACATTCAGAAAATATAACTAGTAATATGTTATCGCTTATGAGTAAAGGTGCTAAGTCTAATAATTTAGAAGCTTTTAAAAAATATTTAATGGAAAATACCGCTAAATGGGAGAATGATACTAGTGCCATTCAATATGGATATAATTTAGATTTAAATATTTATAAACCAATTAATAATGGCTATACTCTTGTTAATCCTGATCAAATAATTGCAAAATTAAATATTGATAAAATGAATAACATGGGTGAGTTAATTGGTGGCGAGTCAACTTCTTATAAGGCATTTAGTGAAATGCTAAATAACGAAGAACTGATAAAAGAACAATATGATATAGTATCAGGAACACTTCCTACAAATTATAATGAAGTAGTACTTCTTGTTAATAAAAATAATTGTATTAGTGATTATGCTTTGTATGCGATTGGTTTACTTGATAGTGATGAATTAGTTAAAAAGTATAACACAGTAATGGACGGCGGTAAAGTTGAAGAGTTACCAGTGCAAGAATATACTTATGAAGAATTAATAAACACAAGGTTTAAGGTTTTACTTAATACTGATTATTATGTAAAAGAAAATAATCACTGGATTGATAAAAGAACTACACAAGATTATGAAGTTTATTTAAATAAGATGTTAGATAAAGCCCTAGAACTTAAAGTTGTCGGTATTATAAAGGCTAAAGATGATACAGTAACAAGCGATACCTATGGTGGCATTTTATATACAGAAGCTTTGACTAAGCATGTTATTGAAAAAATAAACAATACTGAAATAGCTAAGGAGCAATTAAAGAATAAAGAAATAAATGTATTGACAGGAACTAAATTTGCAAATTTTGATATGAATAATTTAAGTTCTGAAAATTTGGCTTACTTAGCAACTTTAAGTGGAGCTCAAAAAGAAGAATTAATGGGAGCAACATATCAAAACAATTTAAAAAAACTAGGAATAGTTGATTTAGATAAACCCAGTAAAATTAATATTTATGCTAAGAGTTTTGATGCTAAAGAGAATTTAGCAGATTTTATAAAAGAATATAATGATAATGTTTCGGAAGAATATCAAATTAGCTATAGTGATTTTATTGCGGTTATGATGAGTGGAGTTTCTAATATTATTAACATTATAAGTTATGTGTTAATGGCTTTTGTTAGTATTTCTCTTGTAGTATCATCAATTATGATCGGTATTATTACTTATATTTCAGTATTAGAGAGAATTAAAGAGATAGGAATTCTAAGAAGTATAGGAGCTAGTAAAAAGGATATTTCAAGAGTCTTTAATGCAGAAACATTGATAATAGGAGCTACGGCAGGAATACTTGGAATTGTTGTGACGATTTTACTTAATATTCCAATTAATAGCATTATTAAAAACATTACTAATGTAAGTAATATTTCTCGTCTTCCAATTGTTGGAGGAATAGTACTTGTATTAATTAGTATGCTACTTACCGTTATTGCAGGTTTGATACCTGCTAAAATGGCTAGTAAAAAAGATCCTGTTGAAGCCCTTAGAACGGAATAAATTAAAGTGTAAAAGCTTTAATTTTTTTATGCACACTTTTACATAGGTTTAGAAAATCTTTTTTTGATAATCTAATTATATCAAAATAATATATGTATGTTAAACTTTTCTTTGATTTTATAAAATTATTTTCAAAGTATAACTTTCATATTATATAAAAAATATCATGTTTTGCATGATATTTAGGGCTTTTTTCACATTATTGTAAAATTACTTGTTTTTATCATAACCGCTTGTAGTATAATTTGTACATTTTATGTAAGTATTATATTTATATACATCATTATTTGTTACTATGACATAACCAGCGCAAGTGTCATTTTCTATTTTTAATTCGTCAAGAATACCCTCTTCAATCATTTCTTCACTAGTAATTTTAATTCTCTCTCCTTTATGCTCTGGATATAAAAATAGTTTATCTACATATTGTTTAGCTTTTTCTTCTAGTTTTTCTTCAACAGGTGTATATTTGCTCGTTTTATTTTTTAAAACAAACCCTAAAATTGTGAGCATTATTACTATTAAAACTACAACAATACTCCAAATTATAAAAGCTTTATTATTTTTCATACTTAACATTCCTCTTTATCTAAATTAAAAAAGACCTATTTAGTTCTTTCTTTCATAAAAAATGGTCCAAATTCTACGTCCATATTTATACATTTTATAGCCGAGACCTGTGCATGTATATACACTTCCGTCAGAGTACTCTTTAATATTACTACTTATACAGAACATTGGTAATTTAGAATTACGGGCTCTAAAATAATCTATAAAAAATATTATTATCCATATTAATACAAGCGCAATAATAGCCACTTTTATTATTTCACCTTTAGTCATTTTAAATTTCTCTTTCATGATATACCCTCTCTTATTATTAATTATAAACGTATATTTAAGAAAAAGCAAGAAAAATTCTTAATTATTTTATGGTAATTAAAAACTGCTAGGTTTCTAACAGTTTTTTTAGATTATACTAATTCTACTTCTGCGCCAGCTTCTTCAAGTTGTACTTTTAAAGCTTCAGCTTCATCAGCAGGAATATTTTCTTTTAAGTTTCCACCATTATCAGCAATTCCCTTAGCTTCAACTAAGCCTAAGCCTGTAACTTCTTTAATTATTTTGATAACTGCAATTTTGTTTCCACCAGCACTTTTTAGAACTACAGTCTTGTTAGCACTTCCTGCTTCTTCTGCGCCTGCAGCTGGAGCAGCTGACACTGCTACTGCACTTGGATCTACTCCAAATTCTTCTTTCATTGCGTCAACTAATTCTTTTACTTCTAGAATAGTCATTTCTTTTAATGAATTAATAAAATCTTCTTTAGTTAATTTTGCCATTTTTTTCAATTCCTTTCTAATTTTCTATTTTTTCGGCATATAGATTTAAACCAATAGCTAAATTTCTGATATGCTCAATCATACCACCTGCAAGCATTGTTAACAATCCTTCATATGATGGAATAGCCGCATATTCATTAATTACACTTAATTCTGCTTTTTCGCCATTAATAATTCCAATACGAATATTCATTTTATCATGAGATTTAGCAAAATCAGCGATTGTTTTAATTGGTTCAAGTAAATTTTTACCAAACATTATTGCATTTGGTCCTTCTAAGAAACCATCTAAATCGATACTCAAATCATCTAAAGCTCTTTTTAAAAGTGTATTTTTATAAACTTTTACTTCAGCTTCATCTTCTCTAAGCTTTTTTCTTAGTTCACTAACTTCGGCAACTGTAAGTCCTTGATATTCAAATAAAATTACAGATTAACTGTTTTTTACTTTATCTGTTATCTCAGATACAATAGCTTTCTTAGTGTCTAGAATTTTTTTACTTGCCATGTTTCTCCTCCTTGATTTATTTATAAAAAGCTTCCCTAGTTAGGAAGCTTAAGAAACATAAAAGTCTCAAGGCTCCCCTCGGTAGGATTATTAAGCAAAAGCCCCTACTGTCTTTGGTTTGCTTTTTATATGCATATTATATTACAAATTTAATTAAATGTCAAAAGAATTTTTATCTACTTTAATTCCAGGACCCATTGTACTAGCAATACTTATATTATTTATAAATACTCTTTTTACACTAGTTGGTTTAGCAGCAGATACAGTTTTAACAACATAGCTTAAATTCTCTAGTAATTTAGCTTCATCAAAAGATACTTTACCAATAATAGTATGAATGTTTCCAAAACTATCATTTTTATAACTTACCATACCTTTGTTAATATCATTTATAGCTTTTTCAACATCAGTTGTTACTGTACCAGTTTTTGGATTAGGCATTAATCCTTTTGGTCCTAAAACTTTACCAATTTTACCTAGTTCAGGCATCATGTCAGGAGTAGCAACAATTACATCAAAGTCAAACCAGTTTTCTTTACTAATTTTTTCAATCATATCTTTATCGCCTACATAGTCTGCTCCAGCATTTTTTGCTTTAGTAGCAGCTTCTCCTTTAGCAATAACTAAAATTCTTTTAGTTTTACCTGTGCCATTTGGAAGAACAAAACTTCCACGTAAATTTTGGTCAGTTTTCTTCGCATCAATGTTTAATTTTATAGCTACTTCAACAGTTGCATCAAACTTAGTAACGCTTGTTTCTTTTACTAGTTTGATAGCATCAGCAGCACTATAAACTTTATTTGCTTCAACTTTTTTTGATGCTTCCACATATTTTTTACCGTGTTTTTTCAATTTTTTTCCCTCCTATCTGTGGTTTTTTAAGATGGATTTCTTTTATTTTTAATTGTTATTCACTTGCAGATTCTTCAGCTTTTTCTTCATCGCCAGCAACAGGAACTTCAGCATTAAATTCTTTTGCTTCTGCTTCCATTTCAGCAAGTTGCTCTTCACGTTTTTGAGCTTCTGCTTCTTCACGACGCGCTTCTTCAGCTTGAGCGGCTAATTCGGCATCATTAACACCTTTTACAGCAATACCCATGTTACGAGCTGTTCCTTCAATTATTTTCATTGCAGATTCAACATCATAAGCATTTAAATCAGGTAATTTTTCCTCAGCTATTTTCTTCACGTCTTCTTTAGTGATAGTAGCAACGATTTCATTAGCACCCTTTGTAGATCCTTTTTTAATCTTAGCTGCTTTCTTAAGCAAGAAACCAGCTGGAGCAGTTTTTAAAACAAAATCGAAACTTCTATCGTCATAAATTGAAATTTCACAAGGAACGACATCGCCCATTTTTTCTCTAGTAGCTTCGTTAAACTTAGTACAAAATTCTTGTAAGTTTACACCAGCAGGTCCAAGAACTGTTCCAACTGGGGGAGCAGGCGTAGCCTTTCCAGCTTCAATTTGAAGTTTAATTTTTTTAACGACTTCTTTTGCCACGAAAACACCTCCTATAAAATTTTAAATATTTTCGTTCTTGTGGTTTAGGGCAAATCCAAGTTCCCTCCCACTAAACTATATGCAAATAATAAAATTTGCATTAATAATATTACCATAGAATAGGCATAATTACAATAGTTTTTAAACTTTTATTTTGCTTTATCTTTAAAAGGTTATTTAATTTTTATCCTTATTTTAGTGTTGCTAATTTCTTTTGGTATTGTATCACCAAAACTTTTTTTAGAAATGCTTATGTTAATTTGCGAATATTTATGTTATTTAGCGAATTGATATGGAAGAGCCTTAATTATTAAAATAAACTATATTTAGAGATAAGGATAAATATTATGAATTTAAAGTATATAAGGCAAAGAAATGATCTTTGTCAGTTTGAAGTAGCTAAAATTTTGGGAGTAGCAAAATCAACTTATTGTGATTGGGAAGGTGGAAAAAATACTATTCCTCTTAAGAGACTTATTGATTTCTGTGATTATTTTAATGTTTCAATTGATTATGCGTTAGGTCTTAGTAATGGAAAATATTATGATAATATGAAAAGTGGTATAAATAGAAATATCCATACCAAAAGATTAAAAGACATAAGAAGAGATAATAATTATACACAAAGTGAGCTTGCTAAGGTATTAAAAACAGATAACGGAGTAATTTCGAGATATGAAAATGGGATTAATCTAATACAAACTGCTTTTTTAATTAATTATGCTAAATTGTTTAATATTTCTTGTGATTATATACTTGGAAGAATAGATACGGAAATCCCAATAAAAGAATTAATTGGATGAATTTTTCGCATTTTTGCAAATTGATTTAACAAATTTCAGCACTACTACTGGCGTTTAATGTGTAGTCAGCAAATTCTTTTTTTAAGTATTTAGGATAGGCGGCAGCACCAATCATAGCAGCATTATCAGTGCAATATAATAGCCTTGGAATTAATAATTTAGCATTATATTTAGTACATAATTTAGTCATTTCTTCTTTTAAATGAAGATTAGCTGAAACACCACCAGCGATGGCTAATTTTTTAATATTAGTTTCTTTTAAAGCTTTTTCAACCTTACGGATTAATTCATCAATAGCAACATTCTCAAAAGAACAAGCAAGATCAGATTCATTTATAACATTACCTCTTGCTTTTTCGTTATGAACAAGATTTATGATAGCGCTTTTTAGACCACTATAACTAAAATTATAATTATCTTCTAAGACAGGTCTTGGTAAATCATAACTAGGTTTACCAGTTTTAGCTAATGCTTCTACATTTGGCCCTCCAGGATATTTTAGACCTAAGACTCTGGCAACTTTATCGTATGCTTCACCTATGGCATCATCTAGAGTTTCTCCAAGTTTGGTAAATTTGTAATCATCTTCCATTAACACTAATTCGGTATGACCACCACTTACAATTAAAGCAAGTAGAGGGAATTCTAACTTTTCTTCTAAATTATTAGCATAAATATGACCAATTAAGTGATTAACTGCAATTAGAGGCTTATTATATATTAGCGAAAGCATTTTAGCCGCTTCAATTCCTACTATTAAACTACCTGATAACCCTGGAGCGTAAGTAACTGCAATGGCATCGACATCACTTATTTGCATACCTGTTTTCTTTAGTAAATCTTCTAATACTAAAGTTATAGCTTCAGTATGCATTCGACTGGCAATTTCAGGGACTACCCCTCCAAACTGGGCATGAGTATCTATTTGAGTTGCAATAGTTAGTCCCACTACTTCATGACCATTTTTAACAATTGCCATGCTAGTTTCATCACATGAGCTTTCAATAGCTAAGATATTTACGTCTTTCATAGTTAGTCTCCTTTAAATTTTGATTTTTCTAAATTAAGATAAATAGTGATTTTTTTATTAAAAATTGACCTAAGTAAGAAAATAATTTAGGTATTTCTACTTGCTACTTTGGTAAAATTGTCTTTTGATTCTCTTGCCATTAAAAAGGCATCGTCATCTGGATAGTAGTTTTTACGTATATTCACTATTTCAAAGTCAAATTTTTCATACAAATTAATGGCAGGTTTATTTTTTGATGCTACTTCTAAAGTTACTAGTTTTAAATTTTCTCCTAGATCAGTGATTAAGTAAGCAATTAAATTAGATGCTACTTTTTGATGGCGATATATAGGATCTACTACTAAACTTAGGATATCACATGTATCATAAAAAGCAGTCGCGGTTATAAAGCCAATTATTTTTTCATCTTTTTCATAAACAATAACTTTAGAGACATTATCATTTAACATTTCATTTAGGTTATTAACTTGACTCCAATTTTTATTTAATAATGAACCTAATTCATTAATTCTTGGAATATCATATATATTTGCTTTTCTTATCATACTTCTACCTCAATTTTCTTAACGTATAGAGGTTTTAGCAAATGAGGATTTATGTTATCTTTAGTTCTTGTATAGTTATATACTTTAGTTAAATCTATAGAATCATCATATATAATATTTAATTCTGAAGTTTCTAATTCATTGTTTTTAAGATAATAATAGTCTTCTACTAAATTATTATTGGAATCAAATGTTCCTATAAATACTCCGTTTTTATCTTTTAGTCCGATAGTTACTTCGGTATTATAATTTAGACTCATAGCCTCTAGATAAGATATTGATTTAATAGGGATATTTAGAGTATATCCTAATATTTTGGCTAGGACAATGCCAATTCTAACACCAGTAAAAGATCCTGGCCCGTTGATTACAATAACTTCATTTAATTCTTTGATGGTGATATTTTTTTCTTTTAAGATATCATTTATTGTTGGAACAGTATAACTTGAATGTTTATTACTAGATAATTCTTTTTTGGCTATGACTTTATTATCTTTATATAAAGCTATGACTAAATTAATATAATGGGTATCTATATATAGTGTGTACATAATTTCCTCCTAATTAAAAAACTCACTAAAAAAAGCAGTGAGATTACAATACAGCATCGCAGAGCTCTTCATATTGTTCGCCCTTTGGTTTAAATACTAATATACGCGTATTTTCATCAATTATTTTGATATTTATATCAAGTCTTTCTCTTGGTAATCTATCTTCAATAAGGTCGGCCCACTCAATTATACAAATTCCTTCTTTATTAAAATAATCTTCAATGCCAAATTCACTATTGTCATCAAGACGATATACATCCATATGATATAAAGGAGCTTCACCATTTAAATATTCTTTTACAATTGTAAATGTGGGAGAAGTTATGTTTTCTTCAAGGCCTAAAGCTAAGGCAAAGCCTTTAACAAATACAGTTTTACCACTTCCAAGATCACCATTAAGACAAATAACCATCCCAGGAAATTTTTCACTTTCAATGTTTTGTGCTAATTCAAGTGTGTCTTTAACACTTCTTGAGGTATACTTATAATTCATTCCTACTCACCCTAAAATTATTATAGCAAAGATATAATTATACATGCAAGGTATATTTATACAATTTTACAACTTTTTTTGTATATCGCAAAAATATATTAGAAAATTCTAATCTTTATTATATGTTTAAAACATATTAAAATATATATGAGGTGTGAAATGGATTTTGTTGTAAAAGAGACAAAGCAAAAAAATCCGGCTAGTTACAAATCTTTATATATTAAAGATCACCTGTTAAAAGAAGTAGAAAGAATAGCAGAAGCAAACTCCACCTCTTTTAACAATGTAGTAATTAGTATGATTGAGGCTTGTCTCTATGGTAATGGTGAGGGCCAACAAACAAATAAAGTAAAAAGTTAATTTATTTTATAAATTACTCCTTGATGATTCACAGCTCAAAAAAAGAAGATGTTTATTTTTTAGCATCTTCTTTTATATTAGTTAGTAATAAATTAATAAAATAATTGTTTAATTTAGAATTGCGAGCTAAAATAGGGCCAATTAGAGATGTTACATAGAAATTGTTTTTTTGATATCCTTCTAAAAATGTTTTATTATTACCATAACCTTCATTAATATTAAAAATAACACTTGAAGTTGTTTTAATTAAATATTCGGTATTTTGGAAACCATAGATATTGTCCGGACATAAGGATGTGGTAGCAGTAACATCAGATATTATGCGATTTTCATATTTTTCTACTTCATATAATCCTAAAAAATCAAAAATACTTAAGGCATTACCTGTTACTAAAAAGATTTTGTCTTTATTAATATAATCTAAAATGTCTTCTTTGTATGGTAAAAGTCTTGTGCGTATATCATCTAAAAAAGTTAGACGACCACTTCCAAGATAAACAAAATCATATTTTTTGAAGTCAAGCTCCATTTCTTTGTCTATTTCGATAAATTTTGCTTTAATATTTAATTTATTTAATTCATACTTCAAGGCTTTAATATTACCATTTTCACCATACAAAGTTAGTTCTTTAGGGTATAGGTATGCTATAGTCATTAATTTTCACCTTCTTTAAAAGTATTAGTAAACGGAAAAGGATTATCATAATCATAGTTTAAAATACCATAAACACTTTGTACTTTACTTTTTTCAATTTCTTTTTTGATTTCTTCAAGATTATTTGCTACCTCTATTTTATCTTCAGGTATATTTGCGAGAATTAATCTTTTTTCTAAATCTTTATTGCTCACTCCTATTACATATACTTTATTTAAATTAGAATCGTTTAGAAGCTCAAAGGTTATGTCATATATCCAAGAAATGTCATGATGAGGATAACGTCTAGTAATTTCTCGCCATCCAATAATTACATCCTTTAGAGATTCGTCCGCTCTTACTTTAAATAAGGCTTGGTTAAATGTTGTAGCATTTTCACATTTACAATTTAATAAATAATAATTTTTGCCATAGGATGTAAAGTTTTCTTTAGTTTTATCGGTTATAGATAAACTTAAGTTGGTAGCAATAGTTTCTTTAGGTATTTTTAATTCTTTTAGTAAATTGTAGGCATATAATGTATTGTAGGCGTCATATAACATACTTCCTACAAGTTTTATTTTGTAATTATCAATGGTTATAGTTTTATTTTCTAAATCTAATTTAGTAGCATGAACACAAGATGATTCATGTTTAAAAGAGCAGTTAGGACAATTATATTTACCCATAGTTTCAAAATTATAATAAGAGTATTCTAATTCATGCTTGCAATAAGGACAATAGTAAGTATTTAAATTTTCAAATATTTGCTCGTGGTAAGAATATTTATTTTTATTTAAAGAGCAATATATTACTTCATTAGGTAAATCCTTTTCAAAATTGCGTAAATAAGGATCATCCATACAGGTTAAAATTGTCGAATTAGATGGAATAGCTTCTTTTATTTCATTATAAACATGGTCTATGTGGAAATTTCTAGGTGGTTGGTCTTTAGTTAAATTAGTTATAACTATATAATCAGGTTTAAGATATTTAAAAATAGTTTTAGTATAACGTTCATCTACTTCTAATACTAAATAATCACATTTTAATTTACCACTTATGGTAGAAAATTCTAAAAGAGTAGAAGTAATACCCCAAGCAAGATTAGATCCAGCTTTGTTATAGCAAACAGAAGCTTTTGTATTTTTAAGCGTATTTGCAATTAACGCTGCCGTACTTCCTTTGCCAGAAGAACCTGTAACAGCGATCTTTACTCCAGAAATTTTAAATTTTTTTAAGAGATTTTTATCGCATGTTAAAGCAAGTTTTCCAGGTAAAGAACTACCACGATTTAGAATATTACCAAAAAGTAAAGTTATTTTTCCTATTAAGATTGCTAGTATTTTCATATTTTATATTAGTCTTTCTAAGTCATTATTTAAAGGGATAGCTTGCCATCCAAGTAATTCATCTTGATATGGAGAATAGATATCATTTAAGAGAAATATCTTTTTATTAAAGAAAAAAGCAAAAGCTATTTCGGCAAAACTATTTGGTCCAATATAATTTTTTAAATCTTTTTTATCTTGATTAACAACTAATATAGCATCAGTCTTATCAGAAATAATACGATTAAAGTGAGCAAGGGAGGCTACTTCTTTAGGTTTTCCTTCAATACATTCCAAAGGTATTTCGACGCTATGCCCAAGAGTTTCTAACGTATTTTTAAGATTTATGATATCATTTTTAAAAGACATACTGCCACATAAAACTAAATTCATATTGAACCACCTTTATTATTATTTTAGCACATTTTTATTTTTTTTTAAATATAATTTGACATAGGAAGTTATTTATAGTAGTATTTTTTTAAAGGAAGTGATAACAATGTGTGGAATTGTTGGATACATAGGGGATAAAAAGGTATGTCCAATTTTAATAAATGGACTAAAAACTTTAGAGTATAGGGGATATGATTCAGCTGGAATTGCCGTCTTAGAAAATGATACTATTAAAGTCTATAAAGAAAAAGGAAGAGTTAAAAACATTGAGGCTAATAATGATTTAGACAAAATAGAGGCAAGTAGAGGTATTGCTCATACTAGATGGGCAACTCATGGAAAACCAAGTAAAGAGAATGCTCATCCGCATCTTGATAATAGTAACAATTTTGCAGTAGTTCATAATGGTATTATTGAAAATTATTTAGAATTAAAAGAATTTTTAATTAGTAAAGGTTACACTTTTAAATCAGAAACTGATACGGAGGTTATACCTAATTTGATGCATTATTATTATGAAGAGACTAAGGATAAACTTATAGCTTTTAATAAAGTTTTAATTGATTTAAAAGGTAGCTATGCGATTTTATTAATTTCAACAGAATTTCCAGAAATGTTAGTGGCGAAAATGAATAGTCCTTTAGTTATAGGTGTAAGCGAAAATGAAAATTATTTGGCATCGGATATTCCTGCAGTATTAGACTATACAAAAAACTTCTATTTTTTAGACGATGGAGAAATGGCTGTTGTTACAGGTAAAGAAATTACATTTTATAATGGCGATTTAGATGTTGTCAATCAAGATTTGAAAGAAATTAGTTGGGATAAAAATGCTGCGGATAAAAATGGCTATGAAGATTATATGCTAAAAGAGATTTTTGAGCAGCCAAATGCTATTAAAGAGACAATTCAAGGCAAAATTAAGTCTGGAGAAGCTTGTAGCTTTTTAGACTTAAATATTAATAAAAAAGCCTTGAAAAATATAAATAAAATTTATATTATCGCTTGTGGTACAGCAATGCATGCTGGTTTAGTTGGTAAAAGAGCATTAGAAAAATTATGCGGTATTACAACAATAGTTGATGTAGCAAGTGAATTTAGATATAATGATCCTTTAATTGATGAGAATACATTAGCAATTTTTGTTAGTCAATCTGGAGAAACAGCAGATACAATAGCA